>Ga0213830_1000074_pt1 | contig 204360 bp, 189 predicted proteins | sample SWATP11_FD_161661 | JGI IMG/M metagenome (GOLD analysis project Ga0213830, IMG submission 161661) | Coastal seawater microbial communities from Marineland, Florida, United States - SWA TP1 #1 | ecosystem: Environmental > Aquatic > Marine > Coastal | place: USA: Florida | collected 2016-08-06 | reverse complement strand
GCCAGCGATGGCTGTCATCAGGATAACATCGCTGCAAAAGCTTCATGCGTAAATAAAGAAGAAATAACAGGGGCACCTTTTACCCTGATATTCGCGTGAGTAATTTTTAGGTGAACAATCCCATGAATGAGAAAGTTGCGGCCGAACACTGTGCGGCAAGCATCTAAAATCATTTTCTGGCAAAAATTGCATATCATGAAGAATGATTTTTCTCGTTGATTCGTTACATTCATAAATTATGGGTGTCTTGTGTAAGTTTGGGTGTCTTGTGTAAGTTTGAGTTTTGTGTAAATTTTATGGTGGCTAAACATGGTACGAATTATGGGTGGCCATACAAGGGGGTTGACCCATCAAGCTAACCAATACTGTCTCGAATAAAAGTGTAAACACATTTCAGGACGGGACAGGGAAAACGAAAAAAGGAGGTCTTGAGACCTCCTTTGTTTGCGCGAGCATTTTTTTAAAAACAAGCATGTGAATTGCTTATTCTGCGATCATAGCTAACTTTGAAGGAAGCTTGATTTCGATTTCTGACTTAGTTGTTTTAGCTGTCAAAGGCATCTCAAACTTAACTTGTGCTGGTTTGATTACCTGTTGTTGTAAAGCAGTAGTAAGACTAAGCTCTACTTCGCGTTTAAATTCTACTTTGTTTACAGGCTCAGCCTTAATAACTTCAACAGTTTGAGCATTTGTTGATAGTGAAACTAGAGCGACTGTAGTGATTGTGATAACTTGTTTGAGTGATGTAATAAATTTCATGTGTGCCACCTAATAAAAACGTCAATAATCCATTTATAGATGCTTTTGGACTCTCTCTTCACTCTGAATGGGGTTGGGAACCAACTAATGTTAAGCAACGCACTAGTAATCATTCATATTTTACCTTAACCGTACTAGAGAATTTGATTAAGGGTTAAGATGCTGTCCTTCATCTATGGGTAAATAGTACGTTAATGCTGGCAAGTTTTAAAATGACTATTTATAATGTTCCGCATTAGAAAAACTAATGTGAGTGTAAGGTTCGGGTGTTGATGGTTTTATATTCATATTTTTGTCATAAATATGTTTTATACTAGGTGAGAAATGGCAGCAAGAATTCCTCCGCTCAACGCCCTGCGTGCGTTTGAGGCAAGTGCAAGGCAGTTGAGTTTTACTCGGGCTGCTGAAGAATTATTCGTAACCCAAGCGGCAATAAGTCACCAGATAAAATCTCTAGAAGAGCATTTAGGCCTAAAACTTTTTATGCGAAAGAACAGGGCGCTCTTGTTAACAGAAGAGGGCCAGTCATATTACCTCGACATAAAAGACGTGTTCATTTCTCTGCAAGAGGCAACGGAAAAGTTACTTGCTCGAGGTGCAAAAGGTGCTATCACTGTTAGTTTACAACCGAGTTTTGCAATTCAGTGGTTAGTACCACGGCTGAATGCATTTAATTTATTGCACCCTGAAATTGATGTTCGAATCAAAGCGGTTGATCAGCCTGATGGTTCGTTAACTGAAGATGTCGACATTGCTATTTATTATGGTAGAGGACGGTGGCCGTCTGTGCATGCTGATAAATTACATACTGAATACCTTATTCCTGTTTGCTCGCCTTTATTGTCTAATGGCAAGAAACCAATTAATACGATTCAGGACTTAGCGAACCACACCTTACTTCATGATACTTCACGGCGTGATTGGAAACGTTGGTTCAAAGAAACAAACGTGCGAGGCGTGAATGTAAATCATGGGCCAATCTTTAGTCACTCGGCGATGGTAGTTCAAGCTGCTGTTCACGGGCAAGGAGTGGCATTAGCACACAGTGTATTTGCAAGGCCAGAGATTGAAGCCGGTCGATTGGTCGTTCCCTTTAAACATAGCCTTGTTAGTAAAAATGCCTATTACATAGTTTGCCGTGAGCATCAAATGGAGCTTGGTAAAATAGCTTCATTCCGAGAATGGGTGCTTGATACTGTTGAACAAGAGCAGGAAGGAAAAGCGGAAGAATATGGTGGATTAAATGAGTGATATAGACGTCCCTAGTATTATCTTAAACGAAGCAAGTAAACCTAAGGCCGTAATATTGTTTGCTCACGGAGCTGGGGCCGACAAGTCGTCTGACTTTATGGAGACTGTAGCAAATAAGCTTACCAGCAGGCAATATTCTGTGATGCGTTTCAATTTTCCTTACATGGATAAAAGACTATCAGATAACAAGCGGCGACCACCTGACAGAATGCCTAAGCTGCTAGATTGTTTTGAACAAGTCTTGGAAAAAGCAAGTGCGTTAAATTTACCAATTGTTCTATTAGGAAAATCTATGGGCTCACGCGTAGCGGCAATGGTCGCAGAAAGAGAAGGTTTGAATGTATTAGGTGTTGTTGCACTGGGTTACCCGTTTCATCCGCAAAGGAAGCCTGATAATTTGCGCTTGGCACCTATTTTTTCAATTAAGACACCCATGCTAGTTATACAAGGGAGTCGAGATCCTTTGGGCAGTGAGAATGAAGTTAATAGTTATGGGTTGCCTGCACATTGTAAGACAGTATTCCTACCAGATGGTGATCATGACTTAAAACCAAGAATTAAATCAGGCTTCACACATGAACAACATATAGATACGGCAGTAAACACAATCGTGGAATTTGCAGATGTTCTACAATAGATTTGAACTTATTCTCAGAATAGTTGTTGCCGTTAGCGGTGCGTTTTCGGTATTATTCGGCGCTTGGTTATCGCATGCAGGGCAAACTCTTTCGCCAGATATTCACGCGCGGCTAGCAACAGCATTACAGTACCAATTTTTGCATACTATTGTATTGTTTGGACTCTGGTTGTATTACAGAATCAACCAACAGAGACGTGTGGCTTATATATCGGCGATGTTTATTGCAGGCATTTTATTGTTTAGCGGTAGTCTATATTTAAAAACATTGCTACAACTCGATGTGATCGGGAAGGCAGCCCCATTTGGTGGTACACTATTCGCAATCGCTTGGTTAGCGTTATTCTTTATTGGTAAATCAAAAACATGACATCTATCGTATTATATTGTCGTCCAGGCTTTGAAAAAGAATGTGGGGCAGAGATTCAAGAGCAGGCCGCGTGGCACCAAGTCTATGGTTATCTGCAATTGTCCAAAAATGAGGGCATCGTATTTTTCCATCTTAATGTGTCTGAAGAAGGGGAAGTGCTCATGGAAAAACATTCGCTTCGTCGCCTTATTTTTACTAGACAGTGGTTCGTCACACTTACCGAACGTATTGAGTTACCAGATTATAATCGTGTAGAAGCTATCACAGAGGCATTGGGTACAGAATGGCAGTATGCTGATTTGCGGATGGAAACAGCAGATACAAATGATGGTAAAGCGTTATCTAAATTTTGCCGTAAGCTAGCTGTACCTCTACGGCAAGCACTGCGAAAAACTAAAGTATTAACTGAAAAAAATGACAGTCACGGCGCCGTGCTACATGCATTGTTTTTCAGTGGGCAAGAGGTTATTTTAGGATTTTCTCTTGGTGCTAATACGTCGCCTAACGTGATGGGCATTCCGAGATTGAAGTTCCCGTCTCAAGCTCCAAGTCGTTCTACGTTAAAGTTAGATGAAGCTTTCTTGCATTTCATCCCTAAAGAGCAGCGTGAAGAAAGGCTGTCTTCTGGTATGTTAGCGGTAGATTTAGGAGCGGCACCGGGCGGCTGGACATATCAATTGGTGAGACGAGGTATGATGGTAACCTCGATTGATAATGGACCTATGGCAGAGTCACTGTTAGAAACTGGCCAAGTTAAGCACCGAATGGTCGACGGCTTCAAATATGTACCGGCTAAACATCCTATTTATTGGCTTACAAGAGAAACAAATCGCCGAGAAAAGGTGGAAATTCCTGATCAAACGCCGATTGATTGGCTAGTTTGTGACATGATAGAAAAGCCAGACCGAGTAACGAAGTTGCTAATCAAGTGGTTTACTGAAGGCTATTGCCGAGAGGCTATTATCAACCTTAAACTGCCTATGACCAAAAAATACGATACGGTTAAGCAGTGCTTGGAAAAGATAAAAGGAGCGTTGCCTAATTGCTACTATGAAGCAAAACACCTTTACTATGATCGTGACGAGATCACCTTACATGTAAAATACAAAGTGCATCGTCAAAATCAGCGCTAATTTCACCACTTATAGGCAATAAAAAACCGACGCTATATGGCGTCGGTTTTTTTATAATTTTCCCATTTTAAAGGAAGATTAAATCAAGCGCTGTGTTTATAGTCGCTCAAGCACTGCTTCAGTGAAGTCTGTCGTGCCGTGACTACCACCAAGATCGCGTGTTGTTCTGTCTCCTGACTCAATAACGTCAGTGATTGCTTTGCGAATGTTATTGGCTTTGTCACTCATTCCTAAATATTCCAGCATTTGGATTGCAGCAAGAATGACAGAAGTAGGGTTTGCTAAATTCTTACCTGCGATATCTGGCGCCGAACCGTGTACAGCTTCAAAAATAGCACAATCGTTGCCAATGTTTGCGCCCGGCGCCATACCTAAGCCACCTACTAGGCCAGCACATAAGTCTGACAAGATATCACCAAATAAGTTTGTGGTTACAATCACATCGAATTGTTCTGGGTTCATCACCAACTGCATACAACAGTTGTCTACAATCATTTCAGCTGACTCGATATCTGGGTAACGTTCACCCACTTCGCGCGCAACTTTTAGGAATAATCCTGAAGTTGATTTTAAAATGTTTGCTTTATGAACGGCTGTAACCTTTTTACGTCCTTCTTTTCGTGCAGTCTCATAGGCAAAAGTAACGATGCGCTCAGCACCTTCTCGAGTGATCAGACTCATCGCTTCTGCTTGTTTGCCATCTTCTGAAACGGTTTGTCCAAGTCCTGAGTACATGCCTTCAGTATTTTCACGAATGGTAATGATATCAATATTTTCATAACGTGCTTTAGTTCCTTTGAAAGAAAGAACAGGTCTTACATTTGCGTATAGTTGAAATTGTTTACGAAGCGTGACGTTTATTGAAGTGAAGCCTTCGCCAACTGGTGTTGTAAGAGGGCCTTTAAGTGTTATCTTGTTCTTCTTGATTAATTCAAGTGTTTCTTCGGGAACAAGCTCTCCGTGCTTTTCTAATGCGACTAATCCTGCATCAGCATATTCGTAATCGAAGTTACAACCAGCTTTGTCCAGTACCTTAATTGTTGCGTCGATAATATCCGGACCTATGCCATCACCAGGGATGACAGTAATGGTTTGTTTAGTCATTCGTCTAACCTTAAATTTGAAAATGGTTGTAGTAAAATTTCGCCATTGCGATTGGCGCAGCTTTATATCATGACGATAAAGCGTTAGCTAGATTGAAAGTTTTCACGCTAACGCCAAATAGCGCACAAACCACGCAATGCTTTAAGACGAAACACATCTGGTATTAGATTTTGAGCTGCGCGCCGTCATGTAGTTGTGTTTAAATTTAAACGTGTTAGTTAAAATAAGTATAAACATAACAACAGCATAGTAGAAATTTGGAGAATTTCTACTATGCAAAGTTTTCATTGTTTAACCAGTAGTTTGGAAAGAAAACGGGAAGGGGGTATACGGATTATTTTATTAGTGAATAATGGCTATTCTCAATTTTTATAAAACCACTTTTTCTTTCTCATCTTGTTCGATATTGACGGTTCTTTCATCAATAATTGCGTCTAAGCCTTTGTAGTGCTCTGCTTTTGCATACTCAACTAGCACTTCATCAACAAATAGAAGATAAGAACATTCATCTTGTGTTGTAATCCCGTCTGATTTTACATGTTGCGTACGGTAAAAAAGTACTTGGAAATGAGTTCCGTTCACCTCTTTGGCTTCTGTAATGTCGGGACTACCTAAATCTTGAAGTGCTTGTTCAAAGTTGAAGTTTCCAAGTTTTAATTTACTGATGTATTGGCGGTTAAAAGCTTCTCTGTCTTCCCATTTCATATTAGCAGGGCTATCGTCATAAAATAGTACAACCAATACTACAAATATGCCGTAAGCCGCCAAAGCCAGTAAAATTCGAAACAGTACCTTTTTACTCATTGTTACCTTCAAAGCCTCAATATGAGGAGTCACTTTTTAATTCAGATCTGTTAAACATTGTAACCAGCTTCGGATGAACTTTGAATAACTTATGCGCTTTTTATCGAATATATATGGCAACCTGGCGCAGAAACAGTTTTCATCCTGTTTAATTACGCTTCAACTTCAGCTGGTGGTAGGCGAATGTCCTTTAGGTTAAAACCAAGTGGAATGTCTTGTTTTAACGAGAGTAGTTGCTTCGACAATGTTATTTGTTCAAGGTGATTATCAAGTTTCTCTTTTACACTTGATTTTAAATCGGTTGCTTTAAGAATGTTATTCAAAGAACCGTATTTTTGTAATAGTTCAGAAGCCGTTACTTGCCCTATGCCAGGGACGCCGGGAATTTTATTCGTGCTATCACCAGTTAACGTCCAAAGCTCCAGTAATTGCTCTGAGCGAACATTAAATTTGTCTAACACAAAGTTTTGATCTAAGAAACGGCGATTAAAATAATCATAGACCCTAATGTTTTGATTGAGCAGCGATAAGAAACACTTGTCTGTCGACACTATGGTTACATTTTGCCCTCTAAGTGCAACTTTTATTGCTAACGTTGTGATAAGGTCATCTGCTTCATCATCGTCCGATGTTAGAGAATCAACGTGTAGACTCATAAATCTGTCTTGGATATCTGACAACTTCTCCGCAAGATGGACAGGCATTTTTTTTCTGCCCTTCTTGTAGTCTGGATACAGTTTATAACGCCAGCATGGATTGTGGCTGTCAAAAACTGCCAACGCATGAGTTGGCGATTGCAACTCAATAATATTTGCCAGCGCTTTTACACAGGCCTGCTCAGTGTTGTCAAGCACCTGATTTTTAGTGTTTTCTGCCAGTTCGTTGTTTAACAGAAAAGGGCGCTCTTGTACCGCATAAATCCGTCGTATAAGGTTGAGCGCGTCTATTAGCACTAAGTGTACTGACATTTAATTATTCCTGACAACTTCGTAACATGGAACATACTCGCTCCCTGGTAGCTTCATTCTTTGTTGATTAACAAACGACGTTAACAAACTATCCATCAATCCCATAATTTTTTCATCACCGGTAATTTTAAAAGGTCCGTGTTGTCTGATAGCCTTTATACCATTTGCCTTGACATTTCCCGCAACTATTCCTGAAAAAATACGACGAAGGTTTGCTGCTAACGTAGCTGTATCCAAGTCGTAACTGATTTCCGTTGCCGCCATGTTTTCATGCGAGGGTTCAAACGGATGCTGAAAGTCGTTTTCTATCGCCAAACTCCAGTTGAAGTGATAAGCGTCGCCAATCTGTTTGCGATAGGCCAACACATCGTTCAATCCATTCTTCATCGTAACAGCAACGTTTTCAGGGTCATCAACGATTATGGTATAGAGTGATTGGGCTTTTTCACCTAATGTTGCGCCAATAAAGGCATCGATTTGTTCAAAATACTCTTTCGACGATTCTGGGCCGGTAAGAATTATGGGAAGTTTTTGCGCTTGATTCTTAGGGTTTAACATAATGCCAAGAATATAGAGAAGTTCTTCAGCTGTGCCAGCACCACCAGGAAAAATAATAATACCGTGTGATACACGTACAAACGCCTCTAAGCGCTTTTCAATATCCGGCATGATAACTAATTCGTTAACTATTGGGTTTGGTGGTTCTGCGGCAATGATGCTTGGCTCTGTTAGTCCTATATAGCGCCCCATTGTATGGCGCTGCTTGGCATGACCAATTGTGGCACCTTTCATGGGCCCTTTCATTGCACCGGGCCCGCAGCCAGTGCAAATATTGAATCCGCGAAGCCCAAGATGGTAGCCGACTTCTTTAGTGTAACGATACTCTGTTGTGTTGATTGAGTGCCCACCCCAACAGGTTACTAAATTAGGATCACTTTCAGGTTTGATAACATTAGCATTTCTTAAAATATCAAAAGTGGCGTGTGTAATTTGTTCAGTTCGTTCTGCACTGGTTGGATACTTGTTATTAATAAATAGAATGTCTCTAAGTACGGCAGTAAGGTGCTCTTGGATTCCTCGAATAATGGTGCCATCAACAAAGGCATGCTTTGGGGCATTTTCCAAGGCTATTTTCACACCGCGTTCACGGCGTAGTACTTGAATATTAAAATCTTTGTATTGCTGATAAATCGCTTCAGCGTCGTCGGTGTGGCTACCTGCATTTAATACAGCTAAGGAGCAATTACGGTACAAATTATAAAGATTACTGGTTGCCGACTGTTGTAACTGATCAACTTCAATGGGAGAAAGCAAATTCATGTTGCCTACGGGATTCAGTTGAGTGTGCATAATTAACTCCTTTAACGACTCGTGAGCGTGCTAAATCTTATATACGTAGAATTCGACACACTTTAATTACTGTATATAAACTATGGTGTTCTTTCCTTTTTCTTTTGCTTGATATAAACCACTGTCCGCACGCTCAAAGGCAATGTGGACATTATCGTCACGTTTAATGTGGCTAACGCCAATTGATAATGTAATACTTACTTTATTGTTTTTAAACTTAAAAGGTAGCTTTGCTACTTTTTGCCTGAGCGACTCGAGTGAATCAATCAGCTTCTCTTTATTATAGTTTGAAATAACCAGTACGAATTCCTCACCACCATATCTAGCAGTAAACACGTTGTCATTATCTTTAAATTGTTTAGCGAGCGTACCGGCAATTACTTGTAGTGTTTTATCACCTGCTGTATGGCCATAAGTGTCATTAATCCGTTTAAAGTTATCTAAATCAAGTACCGCTATCGCCAAATCAAATTGTTGATGATGATAGCGTACAATTTGTTTTGCGAAGTATTCGTCGAAAGCCGCTCGGTTACCAAGCTTTGTTAGCGCATCTTGCATGCTTTTCGCCTGTTGCTCCTTAATACGCGCTTCAAACACTTTACTTTGTTCTTCTAACTTACTTACTTGGGACTCCATTTCCTCTAGCTGCTTACTTAAATGGTTTTTATGGTTAGCTTCAAGTGCTGATTTTTCTTCTAAGGTCTTCGCTATGGCTTTTAGCTTATCGTTAATATCTACCTTAATATCAGCTAAAGAATTCGCTTGATCTAGCCCTCCCGCCATTTCATTAATTTGTTTTTTTAGTTTTCTGTTTAACTTATCGTGTTGTTTTTGGTTGTTTTCATTATGGCTTATGGTTGTTTTAACGGCAGTTTGAACCGTTGAAAGCGTGTCACTAAGCGTAGACAAAAATACTTTTGCAGTGTCTCGCTCTTGATCTAAGTCTTGAGCGATTACGTCAAATACTTCTAAGAAATTATTAAGTAACTGGTGGCCGGGCATATTCGCGTTGAGTTGCGAGCGGATCTTAGTCACTTTTTGTTTATGCTTATTTGAGACCTTCAATTTGCTCAAAAACGAGGAAAATCGTGACAAAATCTCTTGATCAACTTCTAAATCTGCAACTTTTTTGGCTGCACCGTTATTCGCATGCTGCGCAAGTAGGCCTTCTACAGGTGCATCTGATTTTGCAGCGAGCGCGGTTTGATAGTAGTCAATAAGAGTTGCAAGGATCGGAATATACTGAATTAAAGCATCTTTCTTATTTTCAGATTCTTTTAATAGTGCGCGAAGGCTTCTACGCACGTCATTTGGTAAACCTTGAATTTTCTGAAGGGCTTTGCCTGCGCTATGAAAACTTTCATGCATTTGATTTATTTGCTGTTCATTATGCAGGCTGTGTCGAGTAAGAATCTGGGATATCTCAACAATTAAGTCTTCAACGTCGGAAAAGGTAGACGAATTACTTAATGTGCTTCTTAGTTTTGCCAGTTTGTTATCTAGCAAAACATCGATGCCTTTAGTGGTCAGTGATAGTTTAGCGATAAATTGCGCTAATAAGTTCGTTTGGTGTTTAAAGTCGTCTTCAAGCGTTGCTCGAGAGGTAATGGCCGTTTCCAGCTTTCTTTTAAGCGCAATAATTTGAGTATCTGTGCTTGATAACTGACTCATGAATGTATTTTTTCCTTAATCTAAACTGCAATTTACTCTATGTGAGTATTGATGCAGACACTGACAACAACGGCATCTCAAATGAACAGCGTTTATATAATACTAACCATAAGTCAGCAAAAAGTCAGCAACGAAACACCGTGTTGAAGCATAATATACTAACTTTCTGAAAAATAGTCCTTTAATGGCCAATTTATTAGATAAAGTGACGCTACTTCTTTATTGCCTATGTGTCCTATAGTTAGGTAGAACCTCGAGGTGGGTACTTCTAAACGGGTTGATGTCTAATCCTCCGCGTCGAGTATATCGAGCATATACCGTAAGCTTTGTTGGAGCGCAAATTTTCATGATATCAGCATAGATTCTTTCCACGCACTGTTCATGAAACTCATTGTGTTGTCGAAATGAAACGAGATACTTCAACAATGACGCTTTATCGATTGCTTTACCTTGGTATTCAATAACAACACTTGCCCAGTCAGGTTGATTGGTAATTAGGCAATTCGATTTGAGTAAGTGACTGTGTAAAGTTTCATCAACGATTTTATTGTCTTCAATACATTTGAGAAGTTCAGGTTTCAAATCATAGTGTTCGATTGTTACATCGATATCGTCGATACACTCACCTGGTAACATGCGTGTTTCTATTGCGTCGAATTTATCTACTGGGTGCAAACAGACGCGTGATTTTTCCCCGGCAATATGACTTAGATCTTTACTCATAATTGCTTGTACGGCATCAATAGTGTCAAATTTACTTTGATTAAAACTATTAAGATAAAGCTTGAATGATTTAGATTCGATAATGTTAGGGCTAGTACACGGAAACCTAAATTCAGCCACTGCAACAATTGGCTTTCCTTTGCTGTTTAGCCATGAAACTTCGTAACCGTACCATACGTCCTCGCCCAAAAAGGGAAGGGAATCTGCATTAATTTCAAGTTGATCGCGGTTTAAAGTACGCGGCACACCTTGCAAAAGGTCGGGAGAGTATGTCGATTTATACTCAGTCGATTTTCCTAAAGTTAGTGATTCTAAAATCGATGCGTTGCTATAATGACTCATAATTAAACTTCGTGACTATTTTCTACTATTTTAAAGGATAATCTTGATTGATGAAATCACTGAATACATCGGTAAGTGACAAACTTAAATTTTTTGCGCAGCAATATGTAGAGAGGTACACAGATAAGTACCAACACCTTCCACTTGTTGAATGTGACGAAAACTGGCCCTCTGAGTGCATCCAAGGAAACAATGATGCGCAAACCAATTTCTGGCAACCGATTGATGTACAAGATCCATTATCTTTCGACAATATTGAAACCGCGTTAGAACTTACGTTACATAAAGATTTAAAAACATATTTTACAACACTCTATAGCGATAGCTTGCACGCGTCTTGTAGTGAAGGTGAGCTTTCTTTGTTGCTGCCCTGGAGCAGTAAAGATTTTGAGCGATTACAAGAAAACATCATTGGTCATGTTTTAATGAAGAAAAAGCTAAAGCAATCTGTAACTATTTTCTTTGCTGTAACTGATGATGAAGATTGTATTTTGTCAGTGAATAATCAAACAGGCGAGGTATGGGTAGAGCGGGTTGGATGTGTGCCCCACAAAAAACTAGCCAACTCATTGGCAGAGTTTATTGAGCAATTGCAACCCGCGGTACCGTAACAGTCTACTTCTGATTTCTAGATTTTATCGCGGTTATTTCAGCTTTGAGGCTTGAAATTTGTTTTCGAAGAGACGAAATCTCTTCGGCTAATGGAGTAACCGCCTGTTGTATCATTTGTGCGACTGTTGGCGAAAGAGTTTGATTTTCTTCTATATTTTCTTCTTGTGCGGAATCTACGCTGGTAAAATTTGGGTCATGTTGCCAAGTTTTGAGCACAGCTATTATTTGCGGAAGCGGCACCTTATTTCGAAGCCTAGTTTTGATCTTGGCAATTGTTGGCTGCTGGCCCTCATTAGCGATTTGATTAGCAATGGCTATAATTTGGTCGTTAATCGTCATAATGAACATCGTTGACTGTAAATTTCACTATATATTAGCTAAAAAAACCAAAGAAATCTCTAGTAACTTTTCGATGAATTTTAAAATGCCCAAACAAATCAATAAGATACTCTTTGTGGCCTAAGTTTTGCCTTTGTTCATTCAACATTTATTAGTGAATAGAATAGTCCAGAAAAGGGAATCGTATGAAAAAATCACTTATTGCACTTTCTTTAATTGTTCCAATGAGCGTTGGATTGACTGGTTGTGTTGTAGCTATCGGTGATGATAGTGGTTCACATAGTTTTACACATGACGCTGGTGATCGCGAATATAGTAATCGTAAGAAAATCGCTAACTTAGCTTTGCATTCATCTTATGACGACGTGTATCGAAAAATGGGAGTGGCAGATTTTACCGAAAATTATGAAGCCGATAGTAAGATTGTTAAGGTGCTTTACTATCGTACACATCGACTTCACAAAGACGGATTAACAACCAAAGACGAATGCACATATTTACGCTTTGAAGACGGCAAACTGGTTGACACTGGCAATGGTGGAGAATTTCAGCGTAATCGCTAATAGTTACAGTGCCAATCATGCTAAAAAACCAGTAACAATAGTTGCTGGTTTTTTTGTTTATCGGTTAAATATTCCTTAGGTACTTACATCGTTCAAATATTGACCTCATGAAATGTTCCCTGCTATGGTAACTCAGCGATTACTTAAAATAACATTAGCTTTAAATGAAATAATTTTTATATATCAATAAATTAGTTATTTATTGGTTCAAGGTAAGGCCAACTCAACAAAATAATAATTAAATATAATTTGAGGAAAAGAGTTTATGACCGAAGTAGTTTCAACAGCAACCGCAAACGATATTCGAGCGGCATATCTGACAGCAAATGAGCTTAAATTAGCGGCGTCCTTACTTTACCAAGCATATCATGATGATCCGGTTTTCTTAGAAATTTTTCAAAGCGATGAAGGTGACTATGAACAAAAATTAAGAACCTCTATTCGTGAAGAACTCGCAGTATTTTGGCAAGCTAAGCAACCCATTATAGGCTTATATTTGGGAGAGACCATGGTTGGTGTTGCTTGCTTAAATAGCCCCGATGATGGTGTTTCTACTGACAGGTTTTGGCATTGGCGTTTAAAAATGCTTCTTGGCGCAGGTTACTTCAGTACAAAGCAAATGATAGAAAAAGAACGTCTGGTGCTTTCAGCAGTCCCAATGAATAAATTTCATATGCTGTCGTTTATTGCCATACATCCCTTACATCAACACCATGGCTTTGGTCATTATTTGATGGCGGCTGTAAATACACTATTAGACGAGTTCCCTGAAAGTGAAGGTGTTGCTGTTTATGCGACTTCTGAAAAATACCAGGCATTCTTTACTGATGTTGACTATGAATTTATTAAGACAATAACTGTAGGAAGTGTGTCTGGTGCATTGATGGTACATTATCGAGACGTTTAATTTAATTCTGAGTATTAACTCTTTAATATAGGTTATTGCCCCCAAACTATCCTTGTTCGGATTTTTATGTAATTTATTGAATTTAAAGCAACTTTTATTGTTATCACTCAAGAGGGCCTAGCTTAGGTTCCGATTAGATATTTTATTTGTAAGACATGTCGCACATTGTTGTGAGATATTGAGGCTTTAGTCGTCGGAATACTGCATGAGCCATGTTGTAAGTTGTTGAATTGTATGGTTTTTGTTTGCTTTGATGAATTTCTGTAACAAAACTGAAACATTTTTTTTCATTTATGTTACTTTTGAATTCGGTTGGGTAACGTATTATTACAGTTGTCAGGACGACAAAGGCAAGGGATGCCATAACAAGGACGTAGGAATACATTTGTGAGTATGGAGCTTCAGGATGAAGTAAAGGCACAAGGGATGTTATGGAGCAATCATATGGATGTGGATTTCAGGGAAGATATCACTGGAAGATTTCTAGGGAAGTTTATTTATAACTACGGAAAGTTATAGCTAAGGATAGTATGAGGAGTCGCTCGGAAAGCGAATAAGGGAATGCGAGGGATTGCTATTAAGGATGAAAGGGATCACTAAATGATGCAGGATGCATAAAGCTAGTTTAAGAAATGCGGCTCATGGAGAGCCGCATTTTTTGTTTTAGAGTCTAGTAACCAAGTGCATGAGCCAATTCTTAATCGGTGTCTAATGCCATTAAAGCAAACAGCTAGTAATCTACCTTATCGGCATAATATGGGTGGCGTCCTAATGCTGATTGGCTTCCTTTCAGAGAAAATTCATATCCACAAAGCGTAAACTTTCCTCGAAATGCAATTTGCTTTAATAAGTTTTGTGTATCAAGTGGTGAAAAGTGCGCAAAGTAATCGGTGGTATTTTCAATGAACACTTCGATGGGGCGAACTGTGTCACCATTGTTAAATGTGATTTCTTTACAACTATTATCGCCTTCTAGGGTAAGTTGCTGCCAATAGACGCCATCTTGCTGCTCATCTGCCTGCCAGTTAATAATTAAGCCGTTGTACTGTGAGGCATACAAGGTAAAGTCGTCAGGCATGTTCAGCATATGCTGACGGTCGATTGATGATTCTATTACAGGCTCTTCTTCGACAATTAATGGCGTAGAGTCTGAAGTTTCTGAATTGTTTATGAATGAAACACTTACCATTGCAACTATAACAATTGCTATGCCTGCGGCCATTTGAAGCTTATATCTTACCAATATCTCTCGTATTTTGACGCCTAAATCGTTATCAGCAAGCGTATTATCATGTTGTTTAACTATGTACTGTTGTTCTTCGCTGTGGCTAATGTTCATTGTCACATTAGCATTTGGCGCGCCAGCAAGTGTGGGTTCAATCCTACTCTTGCTTGTAGCCGCTGATTCATTTTTTAGTGAAGCTAAGTCAACAGGTCCACTATATCCCATTATGTATGATTTAACGGGGGAACTTGGGTATGTAAGCAAACTTAGTAGAAAGCCAATAGATGCAATAAATGGTATATAAGCAAGATAAGACAAAACAAACAAAGGAAGCATACCAAATAAGAAATAGGCAGAGCCTCCAACTATAAATGGCGTATATTTTTTCTTCGCATCGTTAGCTCTTCTATAGGCAGACATTGAAATAGCGACTGCTGCAAGTAACAAGGCAATGATAGACACAATGGTGTTGTTAAACATGGCCGACAAAATAAAATAACTGACAGTTGATACAGCGACGATCGAAGAAAATCTTTGACGATTGTCAAAGCCTTGCTGGCAAAATAACGATTTTAGAAGCGGCACTACTAACCCCTGAAATAACTGCGTGAAAAATGCTTCTATTTTTCACAGTAGAATCATATAACGTAAGGTTACAGAAATTTAGGCATTTTGTCAGGCGTCAAATAGGAGATTTAACGCAATATTGGTGATACGCCTAAGTTTGATCTTTTACTTTGGTTACGTATACGGAAAGATATGCTTGCTTTTGTGTAAGACATATCTTAAGAGTTTGTCGGAAAAATTATGATTTTGAGAAAGCCCGAGTCTAATAAATGTCAAGTAAAACACATGGTTACATGAGTGTCTCGGTGTATTTATTTCAAATGCTTCCTAATATTTACTTTTGACGGCTGGTAACTAATTAATTCAAGCGTAAACTTAGAAGTGTTAGGACGACTTGGTTAGGGATAACTAATTACATAAATAAGTTTATGGATGAACTAGGTTGATATTACTTGTACGAACATGGATGTAAATGGAAAAGGATTCACAGGAGTGATAGTTTCCAGCGAAGCATAAATGGACTTTAGCAGGGACGTAAACGGAAGCAAGAGCACAAGGTGTGCTAAGGAAGAATCTTCGCAGCTAGCTGATCAATAAAGGATTATCTACATGACAGGATGTTACCGTAGGATGAGGCGAGTAGTATTAGGGTAAAGGACCTACCTAACCGAAAATAAGCGACTTTATGTCGCTTTTTTCGTTTTTGGCGTTACAGCATAAAGTTAATTTGAATTGATCAAAACCTTAACGAATAACTTTGAACCGGAACAAATTGCTAGCTTGGCTGTAGGACATTACCCAATAAATCGTCAGACAATGATATTAAAAAATTAGCGCTGATTTTTGGTAATTTCATTTAATCAGTACCTTAGCTAAAACTGGAATAGTTTATCTCAACAAGCTATCTCTCATGTCACTGTTTTGTCATGAATCAAGGAATATAATTATAAGTGAAAGGAGTTGATGCTCACCCAGATGAGGAAAGGTCTCCCAAGGAAGAAGTTTTGAATGGAAGCACGATTTTTGCTGAAGGGTGTAAAAAGGAATTTTTAGGAAGATGAAGGCAGCGTGGGACGCTACCGTGTAAGGGACTATGAAATAAGGAGCACGTTTATTGGATGAGTGGTCAAGGATAAGACAATTTGGGGTGTAATGTTGTTCTAATCATTTTTAACATGCTTAGATAAATGGAATGCAAGGAGCAGTAATAGCATGGATGCTACAGGGACGAACAAAGGATATTGGTTGAAGACATAAAGGGGTTTACCATTCGAATACAATAATCTCTTTCTATCTTTAAATTACTTTATTGGCCTATTTTTTTATCTACTAAGGGGCCATGGGGACAAATTGATCAAAACAAAGATAGGCTGAATTTATCCGTTACATGTGGTTGAGAAAATGCCTCCAATAAATGTAGGATATTGCTTACAGATTTGTCAGAAATTACGGCAAATAAAATACTTCCCAGTACTAACCTTTTGATAATCAATTTATTTTCTCGCACATCGCATAATTAGTGATATTTGTTTTAAATTACCGCCAACAATACTATGGAAAACTACGTGTTCGCTTTCATACTTAACTATGTCAGGAAGACGGGTTAGGATGACCCAGCAGGCAGTGATACTTAGGATGAGTAGAGTGTTTGTAAAGCATTAAATGTATGGATGAAAAGGATACACAGGGAGTGTTTTTCTTCGATAAAGTGAACAGGGATTTTCAGTAGGAGGCATCGGGCTTTTCCGAAAGGAAGTATAGTTAATTATCATTGAGAGGAATTGGCGATAGGCCAAATAAAAGGAATTTGCATGGAAATTCGCGTACATGCAATTGTTAAGGATAACAGGACGAAAAAGCGACAATCGAATTGTCGCTTTTTTATTGTTTGAGTTTTAACTTATTTAACTGATGCGATACGCAGGAGTATCGATACTTTTTAGCTTATATCCTGCCAACGTAATAGTTCCTTGGTATTTTGAATGACCGTCGCCGCTAAACTCAAAAATGTATTCCGTTTCAAAGTAAAAGCCCAATCGTTTAGTAAACCTAAGTTTATTGGACAATCTTGCAATGGCGATTAGTTGTAATTGTTCTTTTTGGCAATGTTGTACCGCAAATCTTTTTGCCGATTCCGCTACTTTACGCATATGCACGAAATACCAAACAATGATGCCAATAATGAGTAGGATATAAACGTTTTCCATTAGCTAAACACCCAAAGTCTTGTGTCATTTACTGTGTGTTAAAAAGGCTGCCGATTGCCGTAGCAAGCTTCGGACTTCTTTCGCTAGATCGCATGCAGCCAAAGATTACCTGACGTAACTCAGGTATTGCTACCAAATCTTTAAATATCGCCTGAAATAATGCTAGGTTATCTTTTTGTGCCAACAATTCCAGATATGCGCTCATAATGTCATTACTTGCTAGGGCAGACCAGCATCTGCCAGCCAGCGTAATAATAGTTTCATCAGAAAGTGTTTTGTCTCTCATTAACTGAACTAAGAATTCCTGGACAAATGGGTGATTTGTTGAAGATGCTAAACAACGAATTAAATAGGGTTTTACTTCCGAAGGTGCAACACTATGATACTCAATTATTGTGCTAAGTGTATCTGCGGACAGCTGAATGTTTTCAATCGCAGTTGATAAGGGCATCAATACTTCATTTGGCAAAGATGACAACGAATTCGAAATGGCGCTTTCTACTGCTTTGTCGGATTTAGCTTTTACAACTAAATCACTAATACCTTGTACACCAATATTATGCCATTGACTTAAGTCTGTATCAGTAGAGCAGAAGTATTCGTACGTGTGTTGATAGAACTGGCTGGCAGGCTTCATCAATGCTTGATTTAATTCGCTGTGCAAAAACGCTAATTTGTATTGTGGTGGTGTAAAGTTATATGGATTACTTTGGAGTAACTCTTCTTGCTTCTCGGTTGGATCAACGCTGAGATCGCTACCGAGTGCTTCGATTATAATGGCGAGAAAATGGTTTCGTGCGCCTTGATTGAGTAACCCACGCTCATCCAAAGGTAATTTTACAAACCATAAATAGGGTTGCATAGTAACTTTTTGCCAAAATGCTACAGCTATACAAGCATGCCCTTGAATTGGATATGGGTATGGGAGTTGATTGTGCTCAAATTTTTCGAAAGTATCTTTTGATAACTTATCTATTCTTCTGCCGATGTCGTAAATGCGATACTGTGAACCAGACAAAGTTAATAATTCAGAAATGGTAGAAATTGAATCCATAGCTCAGAAATTTATCGAAATAATGCGGCATTATAGAGATAATACCCCTTTAAAACCATCTAATCTGATAAGAATTTATTGTGTCTGAACCAAATGAATCATTAACACAACGCTTAAATTCACTCGCGTCTGAATTGCAAAGGCTAGGGCTGTGGCAGGAAGGTCGTCCGAGCGATGAAGCATTAAGTAGCACTTTGCCATTTTGTATGGACACATTGGCGTTTGAGCAATGGCTACAGTTTGTTTTTATCGAACAGTTACAAATAATGATGCAATTAGGGAAACCGCTACCAACTAATGTGGCTATTTGTCCTATGGCGGAAGAAGCTTTTGCTCATCTTGGCGAAACTGCTGCAAACGTCATAAATATTGTTGCCGATATTGACGAACTACTGAGCGGTAAACGTCAGCAACAAAACTATATAAGAACCCAATGATGTCTGAGTCTTTGTTTACCGAAAAGCCCGAGCTGAGAATTTTGTATCAGGATGAGTTTCTTGTCGCTATTGATAAACCTGCGGGTTTATTTGTCCACCGTAGTTATTTGGACAGACACGAAAAGTATTTCGCCTTGCAGCTACTTAGAGATCAGCTTGGTCAATATGTTTATCCGCTACACCGTTTAGATAGGCCAACGTCTGGCGTGTTGTTGTTTGCCTTAAATGAAGATACAGCAAGAGACATGGGCAAAATATTTGAAGAAAAGCAAATTCAAAAAACGTACTTTGCATTAACTAGAGGACACCTCATAGGGAATGGTGTTATTGAGCATCCTCTAAAGGAAAAATTGGATAAGCTTGGCGATAAATTTGCCAATACAGATAAGGCGGCACAAGACGCAGTATCATATTATGAATCGATCATTACAGCGACGCTTCCTATTGCCGTGGGGAAATATGACTCGGTGAGATACTCGTTAGTCAAAGTAGCGCCCAAAACGGGGAGGCGGCATCAAATTCGGCGGCATTTGGCTCATTTAAGACATCCCATCATTGGCGATATTAATTATGGTGATAACAAACAGAATCCATTCTTCATCTCTCATTTTGGTTTTAAGCGATTAATGCTATTTGCTCAAAGCTTAACATTTCGTCACCCGCACGCGGATCAAGAGATCGTTATAAACGCAGAATTTGATCAGCATTGGCTTAGTGTGTTTGAACATTTAAATTGGCCATTATCGACAATCAACGAACATATCGCTGGGTAAACAATGGTGGAGAGTGTTTTCAACTAAATTGGACCATTAATAAAAATGGCGTTCTTGTCTTGATTAATCAAATGGCTAAATTGAAAAACTGGGCGTGTTTCGCTTGAAGCGCGCTTTTCACCCGTAATGAAAACGGGAGCAACGCTAGGCATATTTAGGTTGAACGCTGAATCCTGTTTATCATATTGACGGGTAAATGCCATCATCAGCTGTTGATCTTGAGGAATCGGACGATTGAGTAAACTAACCAGTAGCTGATGATCTGATACAAGCGGGCGTTTTTTTTGATAAGCAATTTTAGTCGACTGGCAAGCGAGCAGTTGGCTACATAAAACTAAGATTGTGATTAAGGTAAATTTATTCATAACGGCATATCTACTAACAACTGATATGTGTAATAGGGCAATCAATATGCCAAGTGAATAAACTTTTTTATTACTAGATGAATTTTAACGAATTTATATTGAAAAATTACGTTGAAAATCATGGAAGATTTTTCGCAGAAATACTAAGCGTCAAAAAAATCACGCTGTTATGGATATTTTTGAAAACGGGAATATAAAAAGCCAAACAGTATCTGCTTGGCTTTGGTCTTAATCAAATAGAATATGTGCTATTCGTCAGAAACTGAGCGCAGCAATGCATTGATGCCTATTTTAGCTTTGGTCTTTTCATCCACTTTTTTAACAATGATCGCTGCATATAAACTATAACGACCACACTTAGATGGTAAGTTGCCCGGTACTACAACAGAGCCAGCTGGTACGCGGCCATAGTGTGTTTCACCCGTTTCACGGTCAAAAATACGCGTACTTTGACCAATATAAACACCCATTGATATCACCGCACCTTGCTCAACGACAACACCTTCAACAATTTCAGAACGAGCACCAATAAAACAATTATCTTCAATAATCGTTGGTCCTGCCTGTAAAGGTTCAAGCACTCCACCAATGCCGACACCGCCAGATAAGTGCACGTTTTTACCAATCTGAGCACAAGAGCCAACGGTCGCCCAAGTGTCAACCATAGTGCCTTCGTCGACAAAAGCACCGATGTTAACGTAGCTTGGCATTACGACAACATTTTTACCAATATACGATCCAGTGCGTACAGTTGCCGGCGGTACAATTCTCACACCTTCTGCTTTAAACATTTCGTTTGTGTAATTGGCGTATTTTAATGGCACTTTATCAAAATATTGGCTTTCGTTTCCGTCGATAATCTCGTTATCCCACACGCGAAATGACAGTAATACTGCTTTTTTAAGCCATTGGTGAACAACCCATTCCCCTGCGATTTTTTCAGCAACCCGCGCTGAACCATTATTTAGGGCCGCAAGTGCATCTGTCACTGCTTGTTTTACTTCATCAGTTACAGTACTCGGAGTGATGTTTGCACGGTTCTCAAATGCACTTTCGATGATCTGTTGTAATTCAGACATGGTAATTCCTATTTTGTTGTCAGTGATGAGCAAGCGTGGACTTTTCGCATAGTTTGTCACTAAGCAGTTGTTGCTCTTCAGGTGTTAAAGCTTTGCCATCAGCGTTAGACACAGTGAATACGTCTTCCGCTTTTTCGCCAAATGTAGTGATTTTGGCACTGTAAATTTGTATGTCGAGCTCTTGAAATACACGCGCAATACTGGCGAGTAAACCAGGACGATCAAGCGCGACTATTTCTATCAGTGTTCGGTTTTTGCTACTAGAATTCAAAAAACTCACTTGTGTTGGAAACGTAAATTGCTCAAACCTTTTTGCGAGTGGCTTAATCTTAAAATCTTGTTTTTGATTTGTTATGGCTTCGGTTAGTGCCTCTGCAATTCCAATAGCACGATAGCTGTCATCTATTACACGATTTTGTTGGTCAAGAATGACAAAAGTATTGGCTGTATAGCCTGTTTTACCGGTAATAATCTTGGCATCAAGTATGTTGAGCCCTTTTGAACCGAGTAAAGAAACAATGGTAGCGAATATATTTTTCTTGTCTTTTGTATAAACAAAAACTTCTGTGCCACCGCGATAGGGTTTCGGGCTGATCAAAACTAACGGTTTGTCTTGGTCGTGTTTAATGATGTGTTCACAATGCCAGGCGATTTGAGCAGGCGCGTAGCGTAAAAAATAGTCGGCTTTAAAGCTATGCCAAATTGTTTGAATGTCTGATTCATTAATGCTGTGTTCGGCAAGAATCTCTAATGCTTGGTCTTGATTCTCTCTAATTTTTGCACGTAAATCGACCGGCTTTTCTAAACCTCGTCTAAATGCGCGTTTGGTGCTGAAATATAATTCTTCAAGTAAATTGGCTTTCCAACTATTCCACAAACTTTCGTTGGTCGCGCGCATGTCGGCGACCGTCAAACAGTATAGATAATCTAAGTGTGCTTCATCTCTTACAATACTAGCGAAGTTTTTGATGACCTCAGGATCAGAAATATCACGGCGTTGTGCAGTAATAGACATCAGTAAGTGATATTTCACAAGCCATGAAATCATTCTGCCATCATGGTCATTCAAGTAGTGTATACGGCTAAACTCTAGCGCATCTATTGCGCCGAGCTCTGCATGGTCACCGCCACGGCCTTTTGCGATATCGTGAAAGATACCTGCGAGATAAAGCACTTCAGGTTTGCGAATACGCTGTACAATCTTGCTACACAATGGGTATTCGTGGTTATACTCACTTTGGCTGAAGCGATACAGGTTTTTAATCAGACGATAACTGTGTTCATCTACTGAGTAAGCATGAAACAGGTCAAATTGCATTTGTCCAACGATATTACGCCAAGCAGGAAGATACGCCCCCAAAATAGAATGGCGATGCATCAGTGAAAATGCTAAGCCTGGCCCCTTAGGGTGCTTCATTATAGCAATAAATAGGCGCCTGCATTCTGCGTAATCCATCATACCCGATACTAATCTACGACGCGCGTTTCGCATTAGCCGTAAGGTTTCAGGGTGCATGTCGGTGACATCATCACGTTCAGCGATCAATAAAAACATTTGCATAATTTTTACTGAACGCATGAATACGCGCCGATTGGTCACTTTGATTTGGCCGTCGAGCACAACAAAGTCATCGTTTATACGCGTTTCTACTTGATGTTTCTTATTCTTGATAATGGCGTAATCAAAATGTTGTAGTAACATCTTGTTCAATTCAGATACGCGGCCAATAATGCGGAAGAAGCGTTTCATCATCCGCTCGATGGCGAGCTTTCCTTCATCACCGAAGCCCATTAAGGCAGCAACATCCGCTTGATAATCGAATAGCAGACGATTTTCACTGCGCCCTGCAATAAAGTGTAGTGCACAACGCATCCGCCAAAGATAGTCTTGACACTCCAGTAACTCAAAAAACTCATTGTTAGTTAAATAATTGTGTTCAACTAACTCTTCTAATGAATCGGCTTCAAAATGGCGTTTCGCGACCCAACCAATGGTTTGAATGTCTCTCAGGCCGCCTGGATTAGCTTTGAGGTTTGGTTCTAGTGTATATGCAGCGCCATGATACTGCTGGTGACGTTGTAATTGTTCTTCTCTTTTTGCCAAGTAGAATTTTTGCGTTGTCCAAAAAACGTCTTCATTTAGTAAAGGCGTAAGGTGTTGTGTAAGCGTGTCATTCCCACATACCTGCCTCATTTCCATCAGGTTGGTTGCAATTGTGACATCGTTTACGGCCTGTTTTAGACATTCCTTAATGCTACGAACGCTATGACCAATATCGAGTTTTATATCCCACAACTGCGTGATAAATGCGGAGATCTTTTCTGCTAATTCATCTTCAACACTATCTTGCGTCAACAATAAAATATCAATGTCTGAATAGGGATGTAGTTCACCTCGTCCATAACCGCCAACTGCGATAAGGGTAAGTTGATACTCATCTAGCTGATGTTGGCTCCAAAGCTTAATTAATACCTGATCGATGTATTGTGCACGTGCGGCTACAATATTAGTGACATCGTCTACGAGAAATTGTTGTTTTTGCCATTCACGAAAACGTGTATTTAGCTCACAGATTTCTTGGCTGGAAATTGTTGGCGCGGTTATCGCGAACGGCGCCAAATATTCTTCAGGTATTTGAAAATCAGGATTATGCAATGGAGGCATCTCTTATTGTTTACAAGGCATATCGGTCTAGTTATGTAAAATTCTCGGAATAGTGTCGTCTTTACGTAAAGTAAGAATTTCACAACCTGTTTTGGTGACTAAAATCGTATGTTCCCATTGCGCCGATTTTTTGCCATCAATTGTGTACACAGTCCAGTTATCTTCTTTATCGAGTAAAGTGTTGGCTCTGCCTAAGTTAATCATTGGCTCAATGGTGAAACACATGCCTTCTTGCATTTTTGTCTTGTCATTATTCTTATAATGAACAATTTGAGGATCTTCGTGAAACTCTTTGCCAATGCCGTGACCACAGTATTCCTTAACGATAGAGTAGCGACCAGCCTTTTTTATGAATTTCTGAATGGTTGTGCCAATTTCGCCAAATTGAACGCCAGGTTTTACTTTTTTAAGCGCTAAATAAAGTGACTCTTGTGTGATTCTGCATAAACGCTTGTCTTCAGGTGATACTTCACCAACGAGAAACATTTTACTGGTATCACCGTGGTAGCCATCTTTTATTACGGTAACGTCAATATTAATGATGTCGCCATCTTTTAGCGGTGTATCGTCTGGAATGCCATGGCAGACAACATGGTTCACAGAAGTACAGATAGATTTTGGAAAACCATGGTAGTTTAATGGCGCCGAAATAGCGTGTTGGACTTTGTCTGTGTATTCAGCACAGATTTCGTTTAATTCATTCGTAGTGACCCCAGCCTTCACGTGAGGCTCAATCATTTCAAGTACTTCCGCGGCAAGCTTACCTGCAACGCGCATTTTTTCTATTTCTTCCGGGGTTTTAATTTCTATCGACATTTATGCCTCAATATGTCACTCGTTGAGTGTTTTTCTTCTGTAATCTAACGCTAATTCTACACTTTTTTACTGTTATTCCCAATGGAGTCAGCCAGCGTAGAAATTGTTAAAGTAATACGATTATTTAAGTTCTAATTTAATCGCATCAACGATTGCTTCAGGTGCCTTTAGATAAAGGTTGTGGTTTAACAATACGAGTTCTTCATCTATAGCGAGTAGTATCGCCGGCGTAGCGCGCGTGCCAATGACTTCCTGAATTTCGTGAATGTCGCTAAGTGCGTATTCAGCATCTTTCATTAATTTATCTGCATTAAATACCTTGGCTGGCGGCGATAACTTGAAAGAATCGATGATATTCTGAAAATCTGCTTTGGATTGCATAGGGTTACCTTCATTGAATAACGCTTGCTGTATAGCGTTCAATACAGGAAGGGCATTTTGTGGCTGTTTGGTACATAACCAAGACATTAAGTTGGCTGCCACCGTTGAATCAACACTCGATTTTAGCTGGGTTATATATTCATCAGCTACGCGAATGCCACTTTCTTCTGTCATTGCTGTTACAGCAGACCGGCTTATGTGTTCGTCACCTTCATAGCGTGCGCAGTGCCATAAATGCAGCGTAATTTCAGGCATTTTGCTGTGGATTTCGTTAACTAGTCGAGTGCTTGCCATGCTCCAAGGACAATGGCTATCGTATATAAAAAATAACTCTGCAGACATAATGGTACGTATAAGTAGTTAAAATAATGGCCGATATTTTAACGCTAGTTCGCCAGTAATCCCACTATTAAACGACATCAATTTTTATTGGCACGAACAAGAATGTCAGGTTAACCCCGGTAAATGGAAATTATTGTGCAAATAAACGGCTAATTGCTGGCTTTAGATTAGTAGTTGTGGTATAAAGCACGCCGCTGAAAGGTAATTCGATTTTTAGTTAATATTTTAAGTGAATTTTGTTTTGTCTAATCGGTAAATTTAACCGTACTAAAAAGTACATAATTAATAAACTCACATACATCTTGCAAAGATATGCCGGGGTGCCTTATATGGTCGTGCATATTGGATGTATGGACGCTTAACCCCAAGAGGAATTTAACATGCCAAACGTTTCTATGCGCGATATGCTTAAGGCCGGTGTTCACTTCGGTCACAAAACTCGTTACTGGAACCCTAAAATGAAAACATACATTTTTGGTGCTCGTGACAAAGTGCATATCATCAACCTTGAACAAACTGTTCCTATGTTCAACGAAGCTCTAGCTTTCTTATCTGGTGTTTCTGCGAAGAAAGGCAAAGTTTTATTTGTAGGTACTAAGCGTGCTGCAAGTGAAGCTGTTCGAGCGGCTGCATTAAAATGTGATCAATTCTACGTAGACCACCGTTGGTTAGGTGGTATGTTGACTAACTGGAAAACAGTTCGTCAATCTATCAAACGTCTTAAAGATCTTGAAGCTCAAAGCACTGACGGTACATTCGATGCTTTGACTAAGAAAGAAGCGCTTATGCGTACTCGTGAAATGGAAAAGCTTGAAAAGAGCTTAGGCGGTATCAAAAACATGGGTGGTTTACCAGACGCGTTATTTGTTATCGATGCTGACCACGAGCACATTGCAATTAAAGAAGCTAACAACTTAGGTATTCCTGTAATTTCTGTAGTTGATACTAACTCAAACCCAGACGGTGTTGATTACATCGTACCTGGTAACGATGATGCGATCCGTGCAGTAACTTTATACTTAGACTCAGCTGCTAACGCTGTGTTAGAAGGTCGTGAGAAAGACATCGTTGTTCAAGCTGAAAAAGACGGTTTTGTTGAAGCTGAATAAGCTTTTTTAACTCGTTTTATTTCATGGTTGCCACATTAGTTTCATACTGCTGTGGCAACTTATTTAGAATTTATTTGAATATTTGAGGAATTAACTCATGGCAATTACTGCTGCACAAGTTAAAGAATTACGCGAGCGTACTGGCGCTGGCATGATGGATTGTAAAAAAGCTTTACAAGAAACAGACGGCGATATGGAACTTGCAATTGAGAACATGCGTAAGTCTGGTCAAGCTAAAGCGGCTAAAAAAGCAGGTAACATCGCTGCTGAAGGTCAAATCATCATCAAAGATGGCGCATTAGTTGAAGTTAACTGTCAAACTGACTTCGTAGCTAAAGACGATAACTTCCTAGCATTCGCTAACGAAGTTGCTGACGCTGCAGCTGCATCTAAGCCTTCAATCGAAGAGCTACAAGCTCAATTCGAAGAAAAGCGTATTGCACTTGTTGCTAAAATCGGTGAAAACATCAATGTACGTCGCGTTGCATACGTAGAAGGTACTGCATTAGCTTCTTATAAGCACGGTGCAAAAATTGGTGTTGTTGTTGCTGGTGAAGGTGACGCTGAAACACTTAAGCACGTTGCAATGCACGTTGCTGCTTCTAAGCCTGAGTACGTTAACCCTGAAGATGTACCAGCTGACGTAGTTGAAAAAGAGAAGCAAATCCAAATCGATATCGCGATGAACGAAGGTAAGCCTGCTGAAATCGCTGAGAAAATGGTTACTGGCCGTATGAAGAAATTCACTGGTGAAATTTCTTTAACTGGTCAAGCTTTCATCATGGAACCTAAGCGCACTGTTGGTGACGTTCTTAAAGAGAAAGGCGTTTCAGTATCAAGCTTCGTTCGTTTAGAAGTTGGTGAAGGTATCGAGAAGAAAGAAGAAGATTTCGCTGCTGAAGTAGAAGCGCAAATCGCAGCTGCTAAAGGTTAATTTTTAGTCATATAATGTGACTCTAATTATCTTTTTTCAGTTTAGACTTTCGATAGTTAGCTAAACGTATTAAAATAGCCGCGGTCTAAATAGGCCGCGGCTATTTTTTTACCTATAGGAATGTTTATTGTATGAGCATCAACCCCAAACCTAAGTACCGTCGAATTCTTTTAAAACTAAGTGGTGAAGCATTAATGGGCGAGGAAGGCTTCGGTATCGATCCGAAAATCCTTGACCGAATGGCACAAGAAATAAAAGAACTTATTGAGTTAGGAATTCAAGTTGGATTAGTTATCGGTGGTGGTAACTTATTTCGTGGTGCTGGCTTAGCAGAAGCTGGTATGAACCGCGTGGTAGGCGATCAAATGGGGATGTTAGCAACTGTTATGAATGGCTTAGCAATGCGTGACGCGTTGCATCGTGCATTCGTAAATGCGCGCTTGATGTCTGCGATAGATTTGGCAGGTGTGTGTGATACATATAACTGGGCTGATGCTATTGGTATGTTAAAGTCTGGTCGCGTTGTTATATTCAGTGCCGGTACTGGCAATCCATTCTTTACTACGGATTCTGCAGCATGTTTGCGTGGTATTGAAATTGAAGCGGACGCGGTATTTAAAGCGACCAAAGTAGATGGAATATATTCAGATGACCCTGTGAAAAATCCTGATGCAGAATTATACTCACATCTGACATATCAAGAAGTGCTTGAAAAAGAATTAAAAGTAATGGATTTAGCGGCATTTACTTTGGCAAGAGACCATAATATGCCAATTCGTGTATTTAACATGAATAAGCCAGGTGCATTACGCTCTGTGATCATGGGTGATGAAGAAGGTACAACCATAGATCATGGTGTAGAAGCAGAATAACTTATAAAGTTTTTAAGGAATAATCAGTGATTAACGATATTAAAAATGACGCTCAAGAGCGCATGAGCAAAAGTATTGAAGCATTAAAGAGTAACCTTAACAAGGTAAGAACTGGTCGTGCACATGCCTCTTTATTAGATAATATTTCTGTTGAATATTACGGTATGGATACTCCTTTAAACCAAGTGGGTAATGTTTCTGTTCCAGATGCACGTACATTAGCTATTACAGTGTTTGATAAAAGCATGATTAGTGCTGTAGAAAAAGCAATCATGGCATCAGACTTAGGATTAAACCCGTCTTCTCAAGGTACGTTAATTCGTATTCCTTTGCCTCCACTTACTGAAGAACGTCGTCGTGATTTAGTGAAAGTGGTTAAAGGTGAAGGTGAAAACAGTAAAATTGCTATTCGTAATATTCGTCGTGATGCAAACTCGGATGTAAAGTCGTTGAATAAAGAAAAAGAAATCAGTGATGATGAAATGCACCAAGCGGAAGACGAAATTCAGAAAATTACTGACAAATTCGTTAAACAAGTTGACGTTATTTTGGCTGATAAAGAAGCCGAATTAATGGAAATTTAATTTTTTCGTAAGTTAATAGAACGCCGTAGTTATAGTTGCAAATCACTACGGCGTTTTTGTATTTAGTTATATGAATGGAGCGCTTGTGAGCACATCGGGAGCTAATTTACCCAAACATGTCGCCATAATTATGGATGGAAACGGACGTTGGGCTCAGGCACAAGGAAAGAATCGCGTTTTTGGTCATAAAAACGGTGTTGAATCCGTTAGAGCTGTTGTATCTACCGCTCGAAAACAAGGGGTTAAAGCACTTACTTTATTTGCCTTTAGTAGTGAAAACTGGCAGCGACCAGAAGCCGAAGTTAGTGTGCTCATGGATCTATTCATGTTCGTGTTAACCAGAGAAGTGAAAAAGCTACATAAGAATAACATTCGATTTCAAGTTATAGGTGACGTAACACGTTTTTCGCCAAAGTTAATAAGCAAGATTCGTGATGCGGAACTATTAACAGAAAACAATGATGCTATGACTTTATCTGTCGCCGCGAACTATGGTGGGCGTTGGGATATTGCGAATGCGGCAAAAATACTTGCTCAACAAGTTAAAAATAATGAATTGTCTATCGATGAAATCACTGAACAAGCATTGCATCAACACACATCTTTAGCTAACTTACCTGAGCTTGATCTATTAATTAGAACAGGTGGTGACTACCGTATAAGCAATTTTTTATTGTGGCAAGCGGCTTACGCTGAATTCTACTTTACCGATATTCTCTGGCCAGACTTTAGAGAAGCTGAGTTTGAAGTAGCCTTGGCCTCATTCGGCAATAGGGAAAGACGGTTTGGGCAAACAGGTGAACAAGTCAAAAATAACGATAATTAAAACAAACATGACATAAGGGTTTTCTTTGCTTTTACAACGTATTATTACAGCGCTCATACTAGCGCCATTAGCGATAGCAGCGATATTTTATCTGCCTCTGGCTAATTTTTCTGCACTAATTATGTGTATTATGGCCATTGGTGCATGGGAGTGGGGGCCATTAATGGGTTTCGACAACAAACGTAGACGATTGGCGTTTGTTGGTGCCACAGTCGGATTAATTAGCGTTTTGTGGTATTACTTTCCAATTGAGTCTTTGTGGCTCGTCAATGATGAAATACAGGAAGGTGCATATTATATCTTGTGGCTCGCTGTCGCATGGTGGCTTGTCTCTGCAGCTCTAACATTCTTGTACCCACGTTGTAGTAAATTTTGGTCAAGTCACCGTTCGATTCGTGGTGTTTTTGGCTGGCTCACCCTTGTTCCTGCATGGCTGGCGTTTATGGTGATAAGAAGCCATGAATATACGACTGATCCGTATCACGGCGCGCAATTAATCATGTTTTTATTCTTGATGGTTTGGAGTGCAGATATCGGCGCTTACTTTGTTGGAAAGTCCATCGGTAAGCGTAAGCTAATGCCAAACGTTAGTCCTGGAAAAACACTTGAAGGGTATATCGGTGGTGTTGTATTTGCGTGTGCCATGATTGCTTTAGCTGGATACGTGTTAGATTGGAATAAGCAGCAATATCACCTTGTGCTCATAGTAACAGTCATCATCACGACTATTTCAGTATTAGGTGATTTGAACGAAAGCATGTTTAAGCGTCAAGCTGGTGTAAAAGACAGTGGCACGATTTTACCTGGCCACGGTGGGATTCTTGATCGAATCGACAGTTTAACTGCAACAGCTCCTGTCTATGCGCTTTGTTACGTTATGTTAGGTTGGTAACACATGCGAAAATTATGTATTTTAGGCGCGACAGGTTCAATTGGACTAAGCACTTTAGACGTTGTTCGTCGTCATCCTGATAAATTTAGCATTCATGCACTCACTGCAAATTCGAGTGTTGATGCTATGGTAGAACTGTGTCAGGAATTTCAGCCTAAGGTCGTAGTTATGGGCGAAAATGACGCTGCTGACCAATTGAAACAAAAGTTAAGTGCATCCGGTAGTGCCAACATCGTAATCGACTGTGGTAAGCAAGCGTTGATAGATGTGGCAGCTTCGGCGGAATCCGATACCGTTATGGCGGCGATTGTCGGAGCGTCTGGGTTAATGCCAACCTTAGCGGCTGTTAAAGAAGGCAAGCGCGTTTTATTAGCGAATAAAGAAGCGCTGGTGACATCTGGTCGGATATTTATTGATGCGGTAAAAGCGTCTGGTGCTCAATTACTACCAATTGATAGCGAGCACAATGCGATATTCCAATGCCTGCCGCAAACATTTCAAGAAAACCCCTTGAATGAAACAATTGAATCAAATGGCATTAGTAAAATATTGTTAACCGGATCGGGTGGTCCGTTTAGAACCTTTGATATTGAAAGTTTAGAGCATGTCACCCCAGATCAAGCTTGCGCTCACCCCAATTGGGACATGGGGCGAAAAATATCCGTAGATTCTGCCACTATGATGAATAAAGGCTTGGAGTTTATTGAAGCGAAATGGCTCTTTAACTTACAGCCAAAGGACATTAAAGTTGTTCTTCATCCGCAAAGCACTATACATTCAATGGTGCAATACAAAGACGGCTCAGTACTTGCGCAAATGGGCAATCCAGACATGCGAACGCCGATAGCTCATGCACTGTCATTTCCTCAACGCATTGAATCAGGCGTAGAGCCTTTAGACTTTTTCACTACCGCATCTTTCGATTTTGAACAACCTGACTTTGCTCGATACCCCAATCTAAAATTGGCAATTGATGCGTGTGAGCAAGGGCAAGGTGCATGCACTGCTTTGAATGCTGCAAATGAAGTGGCTGTAGATGCTTTTTTGAACGATGTAATTAAATTTACCGATATTGCAAAAATAAATGAAACTTCTGTGAAAAAATTTGTCTATGAAAAGGTAGAATCTATTGATGATGTACTAGACATTGATAACAGAGCCCGAGAGTTCGCGAAGTCTTTAGTCTTAGCAGTAGATAAGCTCAAACCAAAGGTAGATGTATAACGTGTTTGATTTTATTTGGAATCTGGCTTCATTTGTAGTGGCATTGGGTATTCTTGTAACTGTCCACGAATATGGTCACTATTGGGTGGCCAAAAAAAACAATGTCAAAGTGGAGCGCTTTTCCATAGGGTTTGGCACACCGATTTGGCGTAAAACGGACCGTCACGGAACAGAGTTTGTTATTGCGTTAATTCCGCTTGGCGGCTACGTAAAAATGCTGGATGAGCGAGTTGATGACGTTGCTGAGTCGTTAAAACCGTTGGCATTTAATAACAAAACGGTGTATCAACGAATTGCAATTATTGCTGCTGGGCCATTAGCTAATTTTTTGTTTGCTATTTTTGCTTTCTACCTCATGTTTCTTATTGGTGTTCCTTCGGTTAAACCAATTGTTGGAGAGGTTGCTCCTTCCTCTATCGTTGAGGAGTCAGGCATACCAGTAGGTGTTGAAATTAAGTCAATAGCGGGCGAGCGGACGCTAGATTGGGCAGATGTAAATTTAGCACTTATTGGTAACATGGGTGAAAGTGAAGTCCCTGTCGCTACAAAAGCAACTGAGTCAGTAAGTGAGCGTGTTTACAACCTGAACTTAACTGATTGGAAGATTGATGCAGATGAAGGCTCAGCTGTACATAGTATTGGATTCGTCCCTTATCGACCTAAAGTGATAACGACAGTTACTAATGTAATTGAAGGTAGTGCAGCAGAAATCGCTGGTGTCAAAGTAGGTGATAGGCTTGTAGCGATTAACGGGCAACAATTTACCGACGATTGGGACGGGTTCAGTAAAGAAATACGAACTTTCCCTAATCAGAAGGTTATTATTACGGTTTTAAGAAATGACACTTTAGTGCATTTGAGTGCAACACCGAAGGCGACTGTTGTAAATGGTGTTGAGGTAGGCCAATTGGGGGTGTACCCAACTATAGAGCCATACCCTGAGGAATATCGCATAGAAATTACTTACGGGATTGGCGGGGCGTTAGTTCAGGCATTGGCAAGAACCTGGGAGTTAACCACACTAAGCTTTGAAATGATTGTCAAACTTATAACAGGCGACGTTTCGGTTAAAAACTTGAGTGGTCCAATTGCAATTGCGCAGGGAGCAGGCAATAGCGCAGAAGTTGGATTAGTGTATTTTTTCGGCTTTTTAGCCTTAATTAGCATTAATTTAGGAATAATTAATATTTTACCGCTTCCAGTACTTGATGGCGGGCACTTAGTTTATTACCTTATAGAGCTTTTAACGGGCAAACCTGTGCCAGAAAAAGTGCAAGAGATTGGGTTTAGATTTGGTGCAATTGCATTGCTGGGCTTGATGAGTATCGCAATATTTAACGATTTAACGCGATTATAAAGAATAAATAACAAGTAGTTAAAGATAACAATTCTATGATGATGAAAAAAATTGCGCTAGCAGTACTAGCGGGTGCGTTAGGGACTTCTGCATATGCGTCGAACGAGTTTACCGTCGAAAATATTGAGATCAAAGGCCTTCAACGTGTTGCATTAGGTGCAGCATTAACGCATATCCCATTTAATGTTGGTGATCAGTTAAACGAATTTCGTATATCGCAATCAATCAAAGCATTATATAAATCAGGCCACTTTAATGATATTTCAGTGTATCGCGATGGCAATCGCGTTATATATAAAGTGCGTGAACGCGAAACGATTAGCGAAATTACTTTTGAAGGTAATAAAGACCTTAAAGAAGAACAGTTAATTGAAAGTCTTGATGGCAGTGATATTCGAGTAGGCGAAACTCTTGACCGTACTATTATTACTGGCATTGAAACTAGTATGGAAGACTTTTACCACAGTGTTGGTAAATATAACGCTGATGTTAAAGCTGAAATTACCCATTTACCTCGAAATCGCGTAAACATTAACTTTAAGTTTACTGAAGGTGATGCCGCAGCAATTCAGCAAATCAATATCGTTGGCAACGAAGTATATAGTGATGAAGAGCTTCTTGATCGAATTGAGTTAACCTATGACTCGCCATGGTGGGATTTCATGGCACAAGATCGTTACCAAAAGCAAACGCTTCAAGGCGATATGGAAACAATCAAGAGTTACTATTTAGATCGCGGTTACTTACAATACCGAGTCGATTCTACTCAGGTTTCTATGACACCAGACAAAAAGTCTGTCTATGTTACGCTCAATGTTACTGAAGGTGAGCAATTTACCGTAAGCGAAGTCGATTTCGTTGGTGATATGGCAGGGTTTGAGAAAACGATTCGAGCGATCAACCCGTTAAAATCAGGAAAACTGTATAACGGCGCTGAAGTAACTTACACCGAAGAAACGATTTCGCGTTTCCTAGGGCGTTTTGGTTATGCTTATCCTAAAGTAACAACGATTCCAGAAATCAACGAAGAAGATAATACGGTTAAACTGTCTATCTCTATCGATCCGGGTAAGCGAATTTACGTCAATCGCATTAATTTTACGGGACACCACGTTACAGAAGATAGTGTATTGCGACGTGAAATGCGCCAATTTGAAGGTGCTTGGTTATCTAATAGCTCGGTTGAAGCATCTAAATCATGGTTACAACGTCTTCCCTACCTAGAGACAGTAGAGTTTGAAACAGTCCAATTACCGGGCGAAGATGACTTAGTTGATGTTAATTTTGGAGTGAAAGAACAACCTTCAGGTTCATTCACTGCAGGTGTAGGTTATGGTTCAACTACTAAGTTGAGTCTTAACGCAGGTATTCAGCAGAACAACTTCTTAGGTACAGGTAACCGTTTAGCGTTTAACATCAATACTATTTCTTATTCACAAAGTGTTAGTGTTTCATACACCGATCCGTATTTTACAGTAGATGGCGTATCTTTGGGTGGGACTATCTTTTATAACGAATTTGATGCTGGTAGCGCTAACTTAGTTGAGTATAACAATAAAACTTACGGCGTTGGCCTAACGTTTGGTTTCCCAGTTGACGAATATATTCGTTTAAACTTTGGTGTGGGATATAAGAACAATGGTATAACGCAGCTTGAAACTTATGAACAAATTCAGAAGTTCTATGAGTTGTATTCAGATCCGAATGATCCAGATTCTGGGTTAGAGTTCCAAAACTTTGATATTTCTGCTGGTATTTCTAGAACAACACTTAACCGTGGTACGTTCCCTACTGCTGGTTCTCAGCAAGTATTAACGTATAAAATGACAACGCCAAATTCGGACAATCAGTATTTCAAATTAAACTTAGATACTAAATGGTATTATCCATTAACTAGAGATCAGAAATGGACAGTGTTAACTCGTTTCCAATTAGGGTATGGTAACGGTTACGGTTCTTATAATGGTAATGATCAAATTTTACCATTTTGGGAAAACTTTAGAGCAGGTGGTTCGGATACATTGCGGGGCTTTGAAACGAACATCGTTGGTCCACGTGCAATATTTAGATATCCAACACAGATAGACGGTACACCTGATCCAACAGGTAGTGGTAGTGGCTGTTGTTTGGGCCCAGATCACGACTTTATTAATATATCCCGTCGTTCAGTTGGTGGTAACGCCATTGCGTTAGCGGGTGTTGAATTAATCGTGCCTACACCATTTGTTGATGAAGGGTTTTCAAATAGCGTACGTACAAGCTTATTCGTTGATGCGGGTAACGTTTGGGATACTGAGTTCAGAATTGAAGATTATCAGGATCTAGCGCCACAAGAGCGAGACAAAATTGATGACTACTCTGATGTTGGTCGATATAGAGCGTCTGCTGGTTTGTCAATACAGTGGCTTTCACCGATGGGGCCAATGATATTTAGTTTTGCCAAAACGTTGAAAGAAGAGCCTGGTGATGATACAAGCTTCTTTAGTTTCAATATTGGTAAGACATTTTAAAAATGCATTTTATAGCCCATATAACAAAAAATAACGGGCAGCTTATCTACAAGTAGGAGAAGAAATTGAAAAAATTTATCAAATCAATTGCATTAGCGACTGTTGCGTCAGGTGCAATTTTATCAAGTGCAGCGTCTGCAGCTGACCAAAAAATTGCGGTTGTGAACTTTCAAGAAGTTATGGCTAAAATTCCACAAACAGCAGCAGTAATGCAAAGCTTAGAAGCTGAGTTTAAAGATCAGAAGGCGGTATTAGCGCAATTACAAAAAGATCTTCAGTATTATCAAGAGAAAAAGAAGCGTGATAGTTCTTTGATGAGTAAAAAAGAAATTGAAGACCTAGATAAAAAAATGGCTGAGCTATTCCAAGAATACCAAACTAAAGGTAAGGAATTGCAAGATGCTGCAGGCGCTCGTCAAAACGAAGAGCAAAATAAAATCATTGCTTTGGTACGTCAAGCTATTGATGGCATTGCTACTAAAGACAAATTAGATTTAGTACTTCAAGCGCAAGCCGTTGCTTTTGTCAAGCCAGATGCAAATATTACTGACAAAGTTGTTGAGCAAGTAAGCAAACTTAACTAATTCTGTTTTTGTTAACCTGCTGATACAATACGTTTTTAACAATACTATTCGTTGTGCGGATAGTATTGTTTTCGTTTATAATGCCGTAAAATTTTATCCGAGCGTAAGAGTATGCTCGATAATGTTCTGATTTTTAGTTTAGAAGACGTTCATATGAGTTATTCATTAGCCGAATTGGCCGAGAAAATAGAGGGTACTGTGCACGGAGATGGCACTGTGCAGATAAACAGCTTGTCGACACTAAACAATGCTGGCGATGGGCAGATCGCGTTCTTATCGAATTCAAAGTATCGTCAACAGCTTGCTGACACAAAAGCGAGTGCGGTTATCATAAACGAAGATTGTCTTAACGAATGTAAGACGAATGCAATTGTGATGAGAAACCCTTATCTTGGTTATGCATTGGTCGCTCAATTGTTAGATACAACGCCATTTCCGGCAAAAAATATACATCCAAGTGCAGTTATTGCGGATTCTGCAACAATAGGCGAAAACGTAACTATTGGTGCGAATACTGTGATTGAAGAGAGAGCAAGTATTGCCGATGGCGCGTCTATTGGCGCTGGTTGCTTTATCGGACGTAATACGCAAATTGGAGCGTACACGAAGATTTGGGCCAACGTGACTATTTATCATGAAGTTGAGCTAGGTGAATACTGTCTAGTTCAAGCAAATACAGTTATTGGTTCAGATGGTTTTGGTTATGCAAATCATCAAGGACATTGGCATAAAATTCCGCAACTAGGTTCGGTAATCATCGGAAATCGAGTGGAAATTGGTGCAAGTACTACGATCGATCGCGGTGCATTGGGGAATACAGAGATACACGACGGTGTAATCCTCGATAATCAAATCCAGATTGCTCACAATGTGATCGTGGGTGAAAACACCGCTATTGCTGGTTGTAGTGTTGTTGCAGGTAGCACTGAAATCGGGAAAAACTGCACAATTGCAGGCATGGTCGCTATAAATGGCCATATGAAGATTAGTGATGGCAGCGTGTTTACCGGCATGTCAATGGTGACTAAACCAACGAAAGAACCAGGTGTTTATTCTTCTGGTATTCCTGCGCAACCGAATCGCGATTGGCATAAAATGAATGCTCACATTAGAAAGTTGCCTTCAGTTAATGCTAAAATCAAACAATTAGAACAAGAAATTGCCCAGCTGAAGTCTGGCGCAACTAAAGATTAATTTACGAAAGGAACGTACATTGGACGCTCAAAATAACACCCTTAATATTGAAGAAATTAGAGATTTAATTCCACATCGCTACCCAATGTTACTCGTAGATAGAGTACTTGATTTTGAACCGGGCAAATCATTGCACGCAATCAAAAATGTTTCTATTAATGAACCAATTTTTAATGGGCATTTTCCAAATTATGCTATTTTTCCGGGCGTATTGATTTTAGAAGCATTAGCGCAAGCAACGGGCATACTCGGGTTTAAAACGACGCAAGGACGAGGCGAAGACGAAATGTATTTGTTTGCATCAATCGACAATGCGAAATTTAAACAACCTGTTGTTCCGGGCGACACGATGCATTTGCATGTAGAATTTATTAAAGAACGCCGTGGCATGTGGAAATATTATGGAGAAGCAAGGGTTGATGGAAAAGTCGTATGTTCGGCAGACCTAATGTGTGCGCGTAAAGCCATTTAACAGGAGCATTACAACTTGATTCACGAGCAAGCAACTATTCACGCACAGGCCATCGTAGAAGAGGGTGCTGTTGTTGGTAAAAATACAGTCATAGGCCCTTGGACATACATTAGTAAGGATGTTGTCATAGGCGATAATTGCACAATTAGTTCTCATGTTGTTATTAAGGGGCCGACAAAAATTGGCAACGGTAATAAAGTATTTCAATTTGCGACGTTAGGTGAAGAGTGTCAGGATTTAAAATATGACGGCGAGCCTACAGATCTAGAAATTGGCGACAACAACACTTTTAGAGAATGCTGCACCGTTCACCGTGGCACTGTACAAGATAACAGTTTAACCAAAATTGGCAGCAATAATTTGTTCATGGCCTATACACATGTCGCACACGATTGTGTGATTGGTAATAACTGTATTATGGCGAATAATGCCTCAGTTGCCGGCCATGTTCATGTGGGCGACCATGCAATTTTAGGTGGTATGTCAGGTGTGCATCAGTTTTGCCATATTGGAGCACATAGTTTCGTTGCTGCCAATGCATTAGTGTTAAAAGACGTTCCTCCATACGTAATGGCTTCTGGTGACAGTGCTAAACCATTTGGTTTGAATAGTGAAGGGTTAAAGCGCAGAGGCTTTAGTAAAGAATCGATTAGCGCAATTAAGCGTGCTTATCGTAGCTTATACCGCCAAGGCTTGTCTGTTGAAGAAGCATCGGCCAAAATGTTATCTGAAGATGGTGAGTTTATTGAAGTCACTAATTTAGCTGAGTTTGTTCGTTCATCAAGTCGCGGAATCATTCGATAATCTATGAATGAACATAAAGAAATGTCGCAGCAGTGCTGTGACAAACCTGTTGTAATTGGCATTATCGTAGGTGAGCACTCGGGTGATACGTTAGGCGCGGGCATGATGTCATCGCTATTACAGCGTTTCCCAAACGCTGAGTTCGTCGGCATTGGTGGCCCTAAAATGGAAGCACTCGGCTTCCGTTCGCTTTTTGCGATGGAAGAGCTAGCCGTTATGGGAGTGTTTGAAGTTCTTGGTCGGTTACCTCGCTTGCTTCATATACGCAAACACATTGTTAACTTTTTCAAAGATAATCCCCCCGACGTATTTGTTGGAATTGATGCACCTGATTTTAATTTGCCAGTTGAACATAAATTAAAATCAGTCGGTATAAAAACCGTGCATTATGTCAGCCCATCAGTTTGGGCATGGCGTGAAAAACGAATCTTTAAAATAGCAGAAGCGACCAACATGGTGCTGTCATTGTTACCTTTTGAAAAAGCGTTTTATGACAAACATCAGGTGCCTTGTACGTTTGTCGGGCATCCACTTGCCGATGATATCCCCCTAGTGTCTGATAAAGCAATCGCAAGAGAGAGCTTAGGTTTACCTGCATCTGATAAGATTTTGGCGATAATGCCCGGGAGTCGAGGCGGTGAGCTCATGCGGTTATGCAAACCCTTTCTAGCAACGGCATTAAAGCTCCAAGCAAAACACCCTGAACTCAAATTTGTTGCACCTATGATTAGTGACAAAAGAGCGACGCAATTTAAAGCCCTGTTGCAAGAGTTTGCGCCCAATTTACCAGTGACAGTTATCGTTAATCAAACGCAAGCGGTTATGGCAGCCAGTGATTGCCTGCTCATGGCGTCAGGTACGGTTACTTTGGAAGCTGCGCTGGTTAAACGACCAATGGTGGTGTGTTATCGGTTCAATTCATTGACATATCACATGTTTAAAGGCTTCGTTAAGCTTAAATGGTTTTCATTACCTAACCTGTTAGCGAATCGCGAATTAGTACCTGAGCTACTACAGTCTGCAGTAACGGTTGAAAATATTCTACCATTAGTAGAACAGCGTTTATTTGAAGAACAGCAATCGCTAAATGAGTCATTTACATCGATTCATTTACAGCTTAAGCAAGATGCCAGTGAAAAGGCCGCTCAAGCGGTTCAAGCGTTAGTGTTGGAGCAAGTAAACTAATGGCAAAAGTGAGTAAAGAGCTGCCTCCTTTTAAATACCCTGTTGCCTACTGTATTGCTGGAGTAGACGAAGTTGGTCGTGGGCCATTAGTCGGTGATGTGGTAACAGCAGCTGTTATTCTTGATCCTGAAAACCCTATTGAAGGTTTGAAGGACTCTAAAAAACTTTCCGAAAAAAAGCGCAATGTGCTCGCCGAAGAAATAAAAGAAAAAGCAATTGCTTGGCATGTAGGACGCGCTACGCCGGAAGAAATCGATACGATCAATATACTCCATGCTACTATGTTAGCGATGCAACGTGCTGTTCAAGGATTAAAGGTTCAACCTGACTATGTACTTGTTGATGGTAATAGAACGCCTAACTTTGGCGTGCCATCAGAAGCAGTCGTTAAAGGTGATGGCCGCGTGGAAGAAATCAGTGCTGCATCTATTTTAGCTAAAGTTGCACGCGATCAGGAAATGGTTGAATTGGATAAGCAGTATCCAGAATATGGCTTTGCTAAACACAAAGGATATCCAACCAAAGATCACTTAAGTATTATTCAAGAGTTAGGCGTGTTAGATTGCTATCGTCGTAGTTTTAAACCTGTCGCTGCATTGATTAAATAACATAGAGCATTAGGATGTCTGAACAACAAGAACAAACAGACGAATTAAGCGTCAACTCACCACCAAAGTTTATTCATTTACGCTTGCACAGTGATTTTTCAATGTGTGATGGCTTGAGCAAAGTTAAACCTATTATTGCTAAGGCTGCTGAATTAAATATGCCTGCAATTGCGTTGACCGATCAAACTAACTTGTGTGGTTTAGTTAAATACTATCATGCTACACATGGTGCGGGCATTAAGCCAATCATCGGCACCGATTTTTGGGTAAAGAGTGAAGAATTTGAAGACGAGCTATTTCGCCTTACCGTAATTTCATCTAATAATGTTGGTTATAAAAACCTTACAGAGCTCATCTCCAAAGCGTACTTAAGAGGACATGTACAAGGTAAGGCTGTGCTTGATAAAGAATGGCTGGTTGAACATGCAGAAGGCATTATCATTTTATCTGGTGCGCGAGAAGGGGATGTGGGTAAGGCGTTACTGAAAGGTAACCAAGCACTCGTTAATACTTGCGTCCAATTTTATCAACAACACTTTGCCAATTGTTATTTTCTTGAATTAATTCGCACAGGCCGTGAAGACGAAGAGAACTATCTGCATTTAGCCGTGCAACTAGCTGCACAGGCCGATTTACCCGTAGTTGCAACTAATGAAGTTGTGTTCTTATCTGAGCAGGATTTCGAAGCGCATGAAATTAGAGTGGCGATTCATGACGGTTTTACGCTTGATGATAAGCGTAGGCCTAAGCGTTATAGCCCGCAGCAATATTTGCGTAGCGAAGAAGAAATGCTGGAGCTGTTTGCTGATATTCCTGAAGCGTTAGCAAACACGGTAGAAATTGCCAAGCGCTGTAATGTCACGGTTAGACTTGGCGAATACTTCTTACCTGATTTTCCTACCGAAGGCATGAAAATTGAGGACTTTTTAGTCAAGGTTTCGGAAGAAGGACTTCAGGAACGACTCGAATTCTTATTTGACAAAGATGCGCCAGATTTTGCCGAAAAGCGCCAACCCTATGATGAACGTTTAAAGATCGAGCTTGATGTAATCAACAACATGGGATTCCCTGGTTACTTCTTGATTGTTATGGAATTCATCCAGTGGAGTAAAGATAACAATATCCCTGTTGGCCCTGGACGAGGCTCTGGTGCTGGTTCTTTAGTTGCTTATGCACTAAAGATTACCGATCTTGATCCACTCGAATTTGATCTACTATTCGAACGTTTTCTTAACCCTGAACGTATTTCAATGCCTGACTTTGACGTCGATTTTTGTATGGATCGACGAGATGAAGTTATTGATCATACCGCTGAGCTTTATGGTCGTGATGCGGTATCTCAAATTATAACTTTTGGTACCATGGCTGCAAAAGCGGTAATACGAGATGTTGGCCGCGTACTTGGTCACCCTTATGGTTTTGTTGATCGTATCTCTAAACTCATACCTGGCGATCCGGGTATGACGCTTGCCAAAGCGTTTGAAGTAGAACCTAAATTACCGGAAATTTACGAGCAGGACAGTGAAGTTCGTGATCTTATAGATATGTGTCGCATCTTAGAAGGTACAACGCGAAACGCGGGTAAGCACGCGGGTGGGGTGGTTATATCACCTACCACGATTACTGACTTTGCGCCGTTATATTGTGATGATGAAGGTAAAAACCCTGTTACGCAATTCGACAAAAATGATGTTGAAGACGCAGGGCTAGTTAAGTTTGACTTCTTAGGGTTAAGAACATTAACCATTTTGCAATGGGCCATCGAAATGGCCGACGAGAAGCTCATCAAAGAAGGCAAAGAGCCGATCGATATCGCGGCTATTCCGCTTGATGATAAAGATTCATTTAAAGTGTTGCTTGCTTCACAAACGACCGCGGTATTCCAGCTAGAGTCATCGGGTATGAAGGCGCTAATTGAAAAGCTTAAACCTGACTGCTTTGAAGATATTATCGCTTTGGTAGCGTTATTCCGTCCTGGCCCACTTGACTCAGGCATGGTTGATAACTTTATTGAACGTAAGCATGGGCGTGAAGAAGTTTCCTATCCAGATGCCCAATGGCAGCACGAGTCATTAAAACCTATTTTGGAACCAACGTATGGCATTATCTTGTACCAAGAGCAGGTAATGCAAATTGCTCAGGTACTTGCTGGTTACACGCTGGGTGGCGCCGATATGTTGCGTCGTGCTATGGGTAAGAAAAAGCCAGAAGAAATGGCTAAGCAGCGGGCAGTTTTTGAAGAAGGCGCAATTAGTCAAGGCGTAGATGGCGAACTCGCTATGAGAATCTTTGACTTGGTAGAGAAGTTTGCTGGCTATGGTTTCAACAAGTCTCACTCTGCCGCCTATGCGTTAGTTTCGTATCAAACATTATGGATGAAAGCGCATCATCCTGAGCCTTTTATGGCAGCGGTTATGTCGGCGGATATGGATAACACCGATAAAATTGTTACCTTAGTTGATGAATGCAAGAACATGGGGCTAACCCTGTTGCCGCCAGATGTTAACAGTGGCCAATATAAATTTACCGTTAATGATAATAACGAAATTGTTTATGGCATTGGCGCGGTAAAAGGGGTGGGTGAAGGTCCAATCGATGCAATCATCGCTGCCCGTGAAGCAGATGGGCCATTTAAGGATTTATTCGACTTTTGTGCACGCGTCGATTTGAAAAAAACCAACAAGCGTGTATTAGAACGCCTTATCAAGTCGGGTGCGATGGATAACTTAGGGCCGCACCGCGCGGCAATGTTTGAGTCGTTACAAGAAGCAATAAAAGCGGCTGAACAGCACGCGAAAGCGCAAGCAATTGGGCAAGACGATTTGTTTGGCCTGATCAATGAAGAGCCTGAAGATACCCGACAAGCTTATAAAGAAGTTCCACCATGGCCTGAAGAGGTATGGCTTGAAGGCGAAAAAGAAACGCTTGGCTTATATTTAACAGGGCACCCAATCGACCGTTATCTTAAAGAGATAAAAAAATACGCCTCCGGTAGACTTGTGTCGATGCAACCTACAGGTAAAGATAAATCAGCTACGGCAGTAGGTTTGGTTATTGGCGTGCGAGTGTTAGTCAATAAACGTGGTCGTCGCTGGGCGCTGGTAACATTAGACGACAAAAGTGCGCGTATTGACGTGCGACTATTTCCAGATGACTATGATAGTTTTGCGGAATTGCTGGTAAATGATGCAATTTTAGTCTGTAAGGGACAGGTCAGCTTTGATGATTATTCTGGTGGTATTACAATGACCGCCCGAGATATAATGACCGTTGCAGATGCACGTGAAAATCATATATCATCCATAGATGTGCACGTGGAACGTGAAGCGATAAGCGAGCACTTTATAAACGAATTTAATCAGGTATTGTCTCCATTTAAAGATGGTACTTGTCCGATACGCGTGTTTTACCAACGAAGTGAAGCACAGGCTATGTTAGAGCTCGGCGTTCAATGGCGTGTAACGCCCGCCGATAAGTTATTAAATGAACTTAAAGTATTACTTGGTGATGAAAGAGTCGCCATGCAATTTAACTAGCCATAGAAACTGATAATTAAATAATGCAAGTAATGCATTATTCAAACAAAAAATTAGGTAAATTAAATATATGTCACTAAATTTTTTAGACTTTGAGCAACCGATTGCAGAACTTGAAGCGAAAATTGAAGAGTTAAGATTAGTTAACAAAGGTCAAGATTTAAATCTTGATTTAGAAGAACAAATCACTCAATTACGTGAAAAGAATACTGAATTAACACGTAAAATTTTTGCTGATCTTGACCCATGGCAAACAGCGCGTGTTGCTCGTCATCCTCAACGTCCTTATACATTAGACTATATTCCTCGCATGTTTACCGACTTTGACGAATTTGCCGGTGACCGTGCTTATGCTGATGACAGTGCCATTGTTGGTGGTACTGCACGTTTAGACGGTATGCCAGTGATGGTTATTGGCCATCAAAAAGGGCGTTCTACTAGCGAAAAAGTAAAACGCAACTTTGGTATGCCACGCCCAGAAGGCTATCGTAAAGCCTTACGTTTAATGGAAATGGCTGAACGCTTTAACATGCCGATCATTACGTTTATCGACACGCCGGGTGCGTATCCGGGAATTGGTGCAGAGGAGCGTGGTCAAAGTGAAGCGATTGCTAAGAACCTACAGGTAATGGCGCGATTAAGCGTACCAATTGTTTGTACTGTTATCGGTGAAGGTGGCTCTGGTGGTGCATTAGCCATTGGTGTGGGTGATCGTGTTAACATGTTGCAATACTCAACATACTCGGTAATTTCTCCAGAAGGTTGTGCGTCAATTCTTTGGAAAACGGCAGAAAAAGCATCTACTGCTGCTGAAGCGATGGGGATTACTGCAGATAGAATCAAAGAGCTAAATCTGATCGATGAAGTAGTTGCAGAACCTTTAGGTGGCGCACATCGCGACATGGATGAAATGGCAGCCGTATTGAAGCAAGCGATCAAGTCTGAGCTGGCCGAGCTTGAAGGTCTTTCAAAAGAAGAGCTTGTTGAAAAGCGCTACCAACGTTTAATGACGTACGGTTACTGCTAAACAAATCAGTGTTAGACTCGTAAGCATCTGTCGTTATGCATCACATAGTCGCCGAGCTTGCGAAGCATCTGTCAAAACTGGAAAACACACCTGTTATCGTCGCTTTTAGCGGTGGCGTTGACTCGTGTGTTTTATTATCTGCGTTAGTTGAACTTAAACGTTCTTCTGTCATACAAAATGCCATATATGTCTGTCATGTGAATCATGGCTTGAGTCCCAATGCCGATACATGGCAACAACATGCCGAGCAACTCTGTAGCAGTTATCAACTGCCTTTCATCGCTAAACAGGTCAATATCAATGTTGAGCGTCGTCAAAGCCTTGAAGCTGTGGCACGTGAGCAAAGGTATAAAGTGCTAAGTGCCGTCGCTCAGCAATATAACGGTGTGGTATTGACGGGACATCACTTAGACGATCAAGCTGAAACCTTCTTATTGGCACTCAAGCGCGGGGCTGGCATAAGAGGATTAGCAGCAATGCAATCTGACATCATGATGGAAGATTTCTCGCTGCGTATTGTTCGCCCATTGCTATCAATTTCGCGCGACACCATTGAAGAATACGCAAACGAAAGACAGTTATCGTGGGTTGAAGACGAATCTAACACAAACACCCAGTTTGATCGCAATTTCTTGCGTCAACAAGTTATGCCGTTACTGTCGGCGCGTTGGCCGAGTATTGCTACTACTATCGCTCGAAGTGCATCTCATTGCCAATCTGCAAATGAACTGCTCAATGAATTGGCACAAGATGATTTTCAAGCCGTAGCAAATGATGATAACAGCCTTAACTGTCAGCCGTTGTATCAATTATCACAGAATCGCATCAACAATCTGATGCGATTTTGGATAAATCAACATTCTTGTGTTTTACCAAGCCAAGTACAGTTGCATGAAGCAATGAAACAACTAAGCAGCGATGAAGACAAAATGCCCGCTGTAAAGGTTGGTGAACTTTGGCTAAGAAGACACAAACAAAGCTTGTATCTTACACCTGAATTTTCGGATGTGAGTTATTGGCAACAAGTAATTAAGCATTCCGAAATTGCACCTGAGATTACCACCGAGGTTAAGTTGCCAGATGATCTCGGACAGTTGATGATAGCGAAAGATCAAACATTAGACGAAGAGTCGTCAAATGCGTCTGACAAGAAAAGACCCGCTTTAGCGTTTTCATTGCCAGACAACTACGCTGAACTAAAAATAGTGTTCGCACATGATAATCCAATATGTTTACCTGATTATCGCCAACATTCACGAAAGCTTAAGAAAATCCTTCAGGAATTAAATATTCCTGTTTGGCAACGACAACGAATTCCCTTTATTTATTGTGATCAACAGTTGGTTGCAGTTGTGGGCTACTTTGTTTGTCAGCCTTTCTTGCCTCAGTGTCATCCAATTAAATTGTCTATACACTGGTCTAGCACTGAACGTTCAGGTTAGAATGAACGCAATATAACACCCATATAATTATAATTATTACACCTGTTGGAGCTCATATGAATTTAGTATTGAAGTTAATTGCTGGTATTGTTGCCGGTATATTAATTGGACTGTACGCCCCTGATTTTATTATTCAGTTAGTTTTTACCGTGCAAAACCTGATTGGCCAACTGATTAAGTTTACTATCCCGCTTATTATTTTGTTCTACATTGCCAGTGGCATCGCATCATTACCAAAAGGCTCAGGTTCACTACTTGGTAAAACGGTAGGTTTAGCGTATGGCTCTACAATTGTTGCTGGTTTTATTGCATTCTTAGTCGCCAGTACTGTATTACCTGGTCTTACATCAGGAAGTGGCGTAGAAGCGGTAGAAGGGGAGAAGTTAAAGGGCTTTATTGAGATTACAATCAAACCTCTATTTGACGTGATGACGGCGCTTGCTATCGCGTTTATTTTTGGTATTGGTATCAGTGCAACTAATGCAACTGGTTTAAGAAACGTGCTTAATGAAGCAAAAGATGTCATCGAGTTGTTGTTGAGCAAAGTGATTATTCCTGCACTACCGTTTTACATTGCTGGTGTATTTGCAGAAATGACGGTCGATGGTAGCGTGTTTAGTACGCTGAAAACATTTGGTGTTGTATTAGTCCTTGCCATTATCATGCATTGGCTATGGATTACTTTGTTATTCGTTTTGACTGGTTTAGCAATGGGGCGTTCGCCAATAACGCTATTAAAGAATATGTTGCCAGCGTATTTCACGGCATTAGGAACTATGTCTAGCGCTGCGACAATTCCAGTGTCACTTCGTGCCAATAAGGCAAATGACGTCAGCGACGGTGTGGCTAACTTCACCGTACCACTTTGTGCTTCTATTCACTTGAGTGGCTCAACAATTACGATTGTTACTTGTGCGACTGCGGTAATGTTACTAACACCTGAGTTATCGCTTCCAGGACTTGGCGCAATAGCCGGATTTATTTTAATGCTCGGCGTAACAATGATCGCGGCTCCTGGTGCTCCTGGTGGAGCGGTAATGTCAGCGCTTGGTTTATTAGCCAGCATGCTTGGCTTTACTGATGCGGCACTTGCACTGATGATCGCGTTATACATGGCGCAAGATAGTTTTGGCACGGCATGTAATGTGACAGGCGACGGTGCTATCGCATTATGGGTAGACAAATTTGCGGGTGAAGAAGGCTTAGTTAACCCTCACGAAAAAGTAGAAGATTCGCTGAGCTAGTCATAAAAGCGATTCAACAAATTCTAAAAGGGCAACGAATCGTTGCCCTTTTTCATTGAAGGCTCTTTTGGATATTTTTAGATGAAAAAGTTGCTTGACTAAATGTTAATCGTCCAGCACTATTCCAGCATACGTTAAATAAAATTGTACTTTACATGAACCAACTCAATACCCAATTAAATCAATCAACAGTGAACAATCTTTGGATTGTGCGCCCGTTGGTGTATTTGTTGCGGTAAAGGTTCTTAGACGATTATTTAATGGAAACCGCGGCAAATAAGCTGCGGTTTTTTTTACCTCAGCTTTCTTGGCGCTTCAGCTTGAAATTATCGTATAACTATACAAGGAGAAAGCAATGTCTGTGTCAATCGCCTATTTGGTGGTCATTCTTATTTGGTCTACTACGCCGCTCGGTATTTTGTGGAGTAGTGAATCTGTACACCCAACAATGGCGGTTTTATTACGCATGGTTATTGCGCTCGTTCCTGCATGGCTAATCATCCTATTTAGCAGAATTCGTATGCCTTGGCACTTGGATGCAATTAAGCTCTACGGATACTCAGCAATTGGTATTTTTGGCGGTATGTCGCTGTCGTATTTTGCGGCTAAGTATATTCCTTCAGGTTTGATGTCACTTATATTTGGCTTTTCGCCAATTTTGTCTGGGATATTGTCAAAATACATTTTAAAAGATGCTTCGTTTAATTTTACGCGCAAGGTTGCGTTGTTTGTTGCTGTAATTGGCTTAGGCATTGTGTGTGTAGATAATTTGTCGCTATCAGAAGATGCCTACATTGGCATTATACTTATTAGCCTAGCTGTGTTTTTCTTCAGTTTGAGTGGCGTATTGGTTAAGAGCATCAATATTAGCATTCATCCGTTGGCGACAACTGCGGGCTCATTATTACTTTGTTTACCTTTATTCGTTATCAGTTGGTTGATCGCGGATGGTAATGTATCAACACAAGCGTGGACGACAAAATCGATAGCTAGCATAGTGTACTTAGGCTTAATAGGGTCTCTCGTGGGGTTTTTGGCGTACTTCTACGTATTGCAAAAGCTTGAAGCCAGTACGGTGGCTTTGGTGACTATGATCACGCCAGTCATTGCAATCTCATTAGGCGCATGGCTAAACAACGAGCCAATTAGTTTAAATTTGGTGATTGGTGCTATTGGGATTCTGATAGGTTTAGCCATTTATCAATGGGGTCAAGTTTTTGAAAGGCGATTGCTGAAGTGGCGTAAGAATGAAGCGTGACAGTTAGGGCGTGTTGAACTCTCGAGCTGAATTTTGCAGCAGTTTGTGGTTTCTTTATTCAAGGCAGAGGCTTTGATATGTAGTTATTCTACCTGATAAGCCGATAATGCAGTAGAAAGTACCAACAAACGCTGCCCAAAGGGTTCGGCTAAAAGCGTTTTACTCTTTGTTGAGAGGTGTTTTGCTTAGAATGACTAGGCGACAAACCTCTCGCCGCGATTAAAACGCTTTTATCTCGAACAAATTTTAACCGCGAAAGATCAACACGCCCTAGGATAAGATATACTAAAAATGCGCCATTAAGGCGCATTTTTAGTATCTAGTTTAGTAGTTTACTTATGCCTTGGCACTTTCAATATACTCGTCAACCATATCTTCAAGAACATTGAGTGGTAGTGCACCGTTGGTTAAAACAACATCGTGGAACTTACGAATGTCGAACTTATCGCCTAACGCTTCTTTCGCTTTTTTGCGTAGCTCCATAATCTTCAACATCCCAATCTTGTATGCTGTTGCTTGCGATGGCATCACAACGTGACGTTCAACCATTTTAACAGCGTCAGATTTAGCATTTGGCGTATTGCTTACGTAATACTCAATCCCTTGTTCACGTGTCCATTTTTTTGTGTGAATGCCTGTGTCGACAACTAATCGACAAGCACGCCACAACTCCATTGCTAAACGGCCAAAATCCGAGTAGGGATCTTTATAATAACCAATTTCTTTCGGGATCAATTCCGAATATAAGCCCCAGCCTTCACTGTAGGCCGTATAACCGCCGAATTTTCTGAACATCGGAATATTTTCCAGTTCTTGTTTTAGGGCAATTTGCATGTGATGGCCCGGAATACCTTCATGATATGCCAATGCTTCCATTTGGTATGTCGGCATGGCTTCCATTTTGTATAGGTTTGCGTAATAAAGGCCAGGTCGTGAACCGTCAGGTGCTGGTTGTTGGTAGAATGCTTTACCCGCTGATTTCTCTCTAAATGCTTCTACGCGCTTAACGACTAAATCGGCTTTGGGCTTAGTGATAAATAACTTATCTAGCTCGCCTTTCATTGTTTCGATCATCGCTGTCGCTTCAGATAGATAGCGCTTACGTCCAGCTTCATTGTCGGCATAATAAAACTGTGGATCGGTGCGCATAAACTCGAAGAAAGCTTGTAAATCACCTTTGAATTTTACTTGCTTCATGATTTCACGCATTTCGTCGTGAATACGAGCTACTTCTTTTAAGCCGATTTCGTGAATTTGATCGGCAGTTAAATCCGTAGTTGTGGTGCGCTTGAGTGCGTTATTAAAAAATGCTTCGCCGTTAGGAAATTTCCAGACGCCATCTCGGGTATCTGCGCGTTGCTCCAAATCTGTTAAATAACTAACTAGCGACGTGTAACCTTGCTTAAATGGCCCCGTTAATGCGTCTTTAGCCTGTGCAATTAATGTTGATTTTTCATCATCACTGAGTGATAGTTTTTCAACTTTGCCAGTAAAATCTGCTAGCAGCGTACTAGCTTCACCATTGTCGAACGGCGCGCCAACAAGCAAGTTGTTTGAGTCACGAATGACATGTTCGAAAACAAATTTCGGTGCGATGATTCCCTTGGCTTCTCTTATTTTGAGCTGGTCAATTAATTGTCCTAAAAAGCGCTTAGTATCAATGAGTCGAGCAACATAGTCTTCAGCTTCTTTCTTGTTACTGATACTGTGCTGGTTAATTAAAAGGGAGGGGATTTGGCTGTGATAACCGAACATCTGGTTTACTGGGTAATTATGATGACGCCATTGATGGTCTTCAAGCGCATTTTCTAGCTGCTGCATAAAGAGTTGGTAGCTTAGCTTAGTTTGTTTATCTAACGCGTCAAAGTCTAGTGTTTTGATGCGAGCAATCGCTTGTTTAGTGTGTTCAAGCTCGGCTAGCGTGTTCTCTTCAGAGATATCGTTCCACTTATCATAATCTGTTTTAATGCCTAAATAGGTTTGCATAATTGGACTACGATTGACGCCTTCCATGTAGATTTCATCAAATAACTTGTTCGCTTTTTCAGATTCACTCATTTGAGCTTGGGAAGCTACTTGTGAGTCTGAGCCATTCGTAGCGTTAGTACTAGATGTTGAACCGCATGCTGTCATTAAAGATAACGCTATCGCACTGGCGATAATGGATTTTGATAATTTCATAATTCGTCTCATTGTTATTGTGTTTGTTTGCTAAGCGCAGCACATTCAATCTATCATAGATTAGATATTAAAAATTTACGATAACGTGGCTTAATTACTTTGTAAATATTTGTCTTAGTTATCAAATCATAAGGTAAAGGTTTGCGTTTTATGGGTAAAACCATACGTTTTAGACGTGCAACAGTTGAAGATAAACCATTTTTGTTAGAGCTAAGGCAATTAACAATGAATGAATACTTGCGTAGTGCAGGCATTGAAACTTCTGCGCAGTATCATTTATCGCGTATTGAAGAGTATTTTGATGATTCTAATATTATTGAATATGAGCAGCAGGCGATAGGACTAATAAAATTGGCATTTATTGGTGAAAATATTCATATACGTCAGTTTCAAATCATGCCTGAATTTCAAGGGCTTGGTATTGGTTCTAGGGTATTAACACTTGCGCAAAAGAAAGCACAGGAAAGAAATCTGGGGGTCACGTTAAACGTGTTGTTGGCTAATCCTGCATTGGCGCTTTATCAGCGACAAGGGTTCGAAATAGTGGGTCAGAACACGTTAGAGTTTCAAATGCGCTGGGTTGCAAACTAAAATTAAATCGATTAATGCTGGTAATTATGAATGACAGCGTCGTTGTATTACAACGACGCCGTAGTTATTAGTAAATTAATAGATTTTACCTTTTGCTCTTACTTTGCTGGTATCAACTCTAGTCGGTGTGATACTGCCGTCTACGAGCCCTTGGCTGGCAATCGAAAGATTGTGAATCACTTGATAAAATGATTCTAAGTCTAAGCTGGCTAGATCGTCGGATACTTGGTGATAATGCTTGTCCTTGTCTAGCTGAGTACTACTGAAGCTATGCGCGGGTACACCTAAACGTGCAAGTGTCGCGTTGTCAGAACGATAAAATAGATTTTGCTCAGGGTAAGGATCTGCATGAATTTTTGCATCGTCCCCCGGAAGCGACTGGTTAAGCAGTTCGCCCAGATTCGAACGGTCCATACCAGTCATCCAAACGCGACCCGCACCAAACTTAGATGGCTTACCAATCATTTCGATATTCATCATGGCAACAACACTGTTTGGATCAAGTTGTTCTGAGAAGTATTTTGAACCGAAACCACCAATTTCTTCTGCCGTAAAGGCACTGAAGATTGCCGTTCTGTTGTTATTTCCTTGCTTGGCATAATGCTCTGCGAGATTGATGACGGCTGTGGTACCAGATGCATCATCGTCAGCACCGTTATAAATAATATCTTCACCTTCACCACCAGCACCTAAGTGATCGTAGTGCGCTGAAAACAATACATTTTCGTTGGGCTTGTTGTGTCCTTTCAGTACCCCAACTACATTGGTGAGTTGCTGTACTTTATGTTGAGTTTCAGCATTGATCTCGAACGAATCAATCTTAGGCTCGTCACTCATCACCATAACAATTGCACCCGGATGTTCGAGCGATAGTTTATTCAGGCCACGTGAAAAGTAGTTAGCATAACCATGGAACAACCGTTTGTGTTTTGAGTGAATAATAACTAGGTGTTCGCCGCCCATTTGATTTAATTCACTAAGCTTGGCGCGCATATCATCAGCTTCGCCAACAAAATGTGTTTGCAAACCATCACTGTTTTTTTGCCAGTGCAATTGCTTCAAGGTCGATGCCATGCCTAAGTTTTCACTTGCTACGGCTTTACCATTAAGCGTTACTGTTAAGCTTTTAGGTTGGATGTTGGTGATTGAAAAAGTTTGCAGAAAGCTCTTTTCGCCCGCCAATGGAACTAGGCCAATTTCAGCAAAACGCTTGCCTATATATTCAGCGGCCTTATCAATTTCAGGCGAAAAACTCGCACGACCTTTTAACTCATCGCTGGCTAGGTATGTGATGTCTTGAATAACTTGTTGCTTTGACAGTTGATACGCGTGGCTGTTGCTAGAAAAAGTCATTGTTGGCAGGGCAAGTGAAACTGCTAACACTAAGGCGGTTTTGCTAAATGTTTTCATAGTGATTAATTGTTCTAATTGTTAGGTGTATTCACTATTAAACAGATAATTAACAAATGCAATCTAAACCAGTCAATCTGCTGACTGAACAAACAGACAGAAGTGTAAATATTTGTATCGGCGAGACTAATTTACAACGATGCAAAGGGAGGCAATGCTAAGATTGCCCCCAAGTGCTTATTTCTTATTCGGACGTTTCTTGAATTGATTATCGCTAAAACGTGTTAGGCCTTCTTTGCCGGGGCGTGTACGACTCGAATTTGCCTTATTTCTACGTTGGCCGGGTGATGTTTTAAAACCTGCAGCGTTATTTTTACCGCGTCCTTGTTTTTTGTAATGTTGGTAGTCCTTCTCGCCACGGCTTTCAGCCGGCACTAAGCATTCAGGACGACTTCCAATGAGTTTTCTTGCTAAGCCCATTTTGGTCAGTGCTTCACGAATGATTGGCCAGTTGGCTGGATCATGATAACGCAAAATCGCTTTGTGAAGACGGCGTTGTCGGCCACCTTTAGGTACAGGCACGCTGGCGCTGTTTTTCTTCACATTACGCAATGAGTCAATTTCGGTGTGGTACAGCGTTGTTGCATTGGCCAGTGGCGATGGATAAAAGTTCTGTACCTGATCCAATTTGAAATCATTTTCTTTTAACCATAATGCCAGATTGACCATATCCTTGTCGGTCGTACCAGGATGAGCCGAAATGAAGTAAGGGATCAAATATTGTTTTTTGCCTGCTTGTTTCGAATACTTGTCGAACAAGGTTTTAAATTGGTAATAGCTGCCCATGCCGGGCTTCATCATTTTATTTAATGGACCTTCTTCGGTATGTTCAGGTGCTATTTTTAAGTATCCTCCTACGTGATGAGAAGCGAGTTCTTTGACGTAGTCAGGATCTTCAACAGCAAGATCATAACGAACACCTGAAGCTATCAGTACTTTCTTGATGCCCTTAACATTGCGAGCACGACGGTAAAGGTTGATAGTTGGTGTGTGGTCTGTGTCTAAATGCCCACAAATAGTTGGCCAAACGCAAGAAGGTTTACGACAAGTTGCTTCTGCTTTCGGGCTCTTACATCGCAACTGATACATATTTGCCGTTGGGCCACCTAGATCTGAAATCACGCCAGTAAAGCCTGGTACTTTGGCTTTAATGTCTTCAATTTCTTGAATGATAGATTCTTCTGAACGACTCTGGATGATACGCCCTTCATGTTCGGTGATAGAGCAGAACGTACAACCACCAAAGCATCCACGCATGATATTAATCGACGTTTTTATCATGTCATATGCAGGGATTTTAGCCTTACCATACGCAGGATGCGGCACGCGCTGGTATGGCAGTCCAAATACACCGTCCATTTCTGCTTCACTTAAAGGGTACGCTGGCGGATTTAACCAAATAATGCGGTCACCGTGTCTTTGTACAAGTGGCTTTGCCGAGCCCGGATTAACTTCCTGATGAAAAATACGTGACGCATGTGCATACAGCATCTTATTGTCTTTAACTTGTTCATAAGTTGGCAAATTAATATATGTCGTTAACCAAGGCTTTTTTTTGTCTTCCCATGACTTATTGCGGTAATCCTGAATATTGATCGGCTGAGCTGTTTTGCTCACATCCTTCTCGACGGTTTTAACCGCTTCGTCATTTGACTTGTCGCTACAAGTTTCCGCAGTCATATCCTGATATGGGCTAGGGATAGGGTCAATTTTTCCCGGCTTATCAATTGAGCGAGAGTCAATGCCATGCCAGCCAGGTAACGCATGTTTTGCTAGAAATGCAGTGCCCCGAACATCTGTGAGTGACTTTACTGATTCGCCTTTCGCGATTCGATGACTCACTTCAACCAGTGGTCTTTCAGCATTACCATATATAAGCAGGTCAGCCTTTGCGTCGAACAAAATAGAGCGACGTACTTTTTCTGACCAATAATCATAATGGGCGATTCGACGTAAGCTGGCTTCGATACCACCTATGACAACAGGTGTATCTTTGTAGGCTTCTTTACACCGTTGAGAATACACTAACACGGCACGATCAGGGCGATTGCCACCTTCGTTGTTAGGCGTATATGCATCGTCGTGACGAATTCTTCGCTCAGCGGTGTAACGGTTGATCATTGAGTCCATGTTACCGGCAGTGACACCAAAATATAGGTTAGGTTTTCCTAACTGCATAAAGGCGTCTTTTGAATGCCAATCGGGCTGCGCAATAATACCCACACGAAACCCTTGTGCTTCCAGCATACGGCCAATTACTGCCATACCAAAACTTGGGTGGTCAACGTAGGCGTCACCAGTAACCAATATGATGTCACAACTATCCCAACCCAACTCGTCCATTTCTTTTCGTGACATAGGCAAAAAGGGCGCGTTGCCATAACATTCAGCCCAATACTTGGGATAATCAAACAGAGTGGTTTTTGGTAATGGAATCATTATGTCGCCTAGGTTAACCAGTTAATACTATTGCGCCCACAATCTTAATATCGATACAACCAAAACGTGCAATCAAAAGCTCAAACGATTTTGGCAAAATGACATTTCTTTGGTCACGAATTGCAAAGCTATCAAATCGGGGACGCGCGATTATAGCAAATCCTTAGTGAAAACGCAGTAGTTGTGACAAACAGACAGATATTCAAGATAAGCGGATAGATGAAATTTCATTTTCGGGGTTACAATTGAATTAGCTAACGTTACACTGACTGAAGCATTTCAAATTCCATAATGATAATAGAATACTGATATGAAAAAACATTTACTTACCATCGCGGTGACTTTGGCGTTATCGGCGTGTGTTTCCACAACCGACGAATCTTCTGCAAAAGCATCAACTTCAAATGTATCATCTACGGCGAATGTAGCCAGTTACGATACTGTTACCCCAAATAACGTTCAGACGCCTGTGGGTGTGAACAGTGAACAGGCGATTACATTAGAAAAAATCATGTCAGATCCCGATTGGATGGGACGTTCGCCTATGTCCTGGTATTGGGGCGATGACAGTAATACAGTGTTTTACAAACAAAAGCAGCAAGGCAACCCGTTAACTGATTTATACAGTGTGGCACTTGCAAATGACATAAAACCTGAACAAGTGCCTCTAGCAAAATTACATCAAGTCGCTGATAGTTATGCGGTAGAAAATAACGAAGGAACAGCTGAAGTCTATGTGTTTAAAGGCAATGTGTTTGTTAAAGATTTACGTTCAGGACAAACGCAACAGTTAACACATACCTCAGCGCATGAATACAGCGCAATGTTCCTCACTAACGGTAACGTGGCATATCGAGTTGGCAATAAATTTTTTGAGCATGACCTTAAGTCAAATCAAATTATAGAATTAGCAAGCTTGTTGACACAAGATAAAGCTGAACAAAAAGAAAGAAGCTATATTGCCCAAGAGCAGCATGAACTGATTGAGTATATAGCCCTGCAAGCTCGCAATAAGCAATTAGCTGATGAGCGAAACGAACAGCTTAAAGCACAAAATGATTCAATCACAGAGTCTGAATTTTACTTAGGAAAAGATAAACGCATAGTGCATGCGGTGCTGTCACCTGCGGGTGATAAAATGTTGGTGAGTTTAACGGCTAATAAGCCAAGTCGTGACGACAGTGACATTATGCCAAATTACGTTTCGGATGATGGCCACGTTAAGGCAGAGTCTGTGCGTCACCGTGTAGCGAATAATCGTGAATATAGTGAAGAACTTATCTTACTTGACCTTAAATCGGGTCAACAATTCCCATTATATTACGATGCACTTCCCGGATTTTATGAAGACGTACTCGCAGACGTAAAAGCAGAAAACTATGCACTGAAAGGTGAGGAATATCGTTCAGAGAAAGGCCCTCGGAATTTACACGTTATCAACGGCTGGATGGCAGGTGATTCTATTAAATGGAACCGTGACGGCACGCAATTAGCGATGATGCTAGAGGCGTGGGATAACAAAGACCGTTGGATAGTGACGGTGAATTTATTAGAGAATAAGCTGGTCTCGCAACATCGACTGCATGATGACGCTTGGATTAACTATACCTTTAATGAATTTGGCTGGTTAAATCACTCAAACAAGTTGTATTACCTGTCGGAAGAATCAGGTTATTCACACCTTTATTTGAAACCTCTGAAAGGTAAGGCTAAAGCACTCACCTCTGGTAAGTTTGAGGTGAGCGATGTGACACTCACTGATGATGATTCAAGATTCATATTCAAAGCAAATAAAAAACATCCGGGTATTTATGAGATTTATCAGGTCGACGTAGCAACACAAGCATTGACAGCATTGACGGATTTTGGCGGTTCTAACGAATATAGCTTGAGCCCTGATGAAAGCAAATTGCTTATCGAACATTCAACCACTACGATGCCACCAGAATTGTATGTGCAATCAATCGGCGAAAACCAGCAAGCACAACGTATTACGTATACGGTTTCGGAAGAATTCTTGAGCATGCCATGGACAGCTCCGAGTGTGGTAGCAATTCCATCGTCATACCAAGACGAGCCTGTATATGCACGTGTTTATTTACCTGAGAACTTTGACCAAACGGCAGAAAAAAATCGTGCAGTAATGTTTAGTCATGGGGCGGGGTACCTACAAAATGCGCATTTAGGCTGGTCTGGATATTTCCGTGAATTCATGTTCCATAGCATGCTAGTTCAGCAAGGGTATGTTGTTATTGATATGGATTACCGTGCTTCTAAAGGCTACGGTCGTGACTGGCGAACGGCTATTTATCGTCATATGGGGAAACCAGAAGTTGAAGATATGCGTGATGGCGTAAATTGGCTTGTTGAAAATGCCAACGTTGACCGTGAGCGTATTGGTACCTACGGTGGTTCGTACGGTGGTTTTTTAACCTTAATGTCAATGTTTACGGCACCAGATTTGTTTCAGTCGGGAGCAGCATTGCGTCTCGTATCAGATTGGGCTTATTACAATCATGGGTATACTTCAAATATCCTGAATACACCTGAAGACGATGCGATTGCCTACGAGCGAAGCTCACCTATTTATTTCGCTGAGGGATTAAGCAAGCCGCTGTTAATCAATGCGCCTATGGTAGATGACAATGTATTTTTCCAAGATACTGTTCGACTGGTTCAGCGGTTGATTGAACTTGAGAAAGACTTTGAAACGGCTATTTATCCGGTAGAGCCACATGGTTTTGTCCAGCCTAGTTCTTGGTTAGACGAGTACCGTAGAATTTATAAGTTGTTTGAAAACACATTGTAATGATATGAAGCCATGGACGGCATGCACTAGCCACTACGATCTTAACAATTGTTATTCTACAAATGCGACAAGCGGAGATTCTTGTCGCCATTTATCTATCAAAGCTTGATAAGTACCATCTTTTTTTAGAGAGGACATAGCCTTTTTCAGTGATGCTACGACGGTTTGGTCAGTTGCTAAGCTACACGCAAAATAAAAATTCAGCGGCAGGTTTTCGATTTCATATACACGGCGAATTTTATCTGTAGCAACCCCTGCAAGCTTTGCTCGATAAGACATAGTAATATCATCTGCCAATATGAAGTCTATATCGGGACGAGCGATTAGCAGCCTAAATAGGGAATGCGTGCTATCAACGACATATAAGTTTTCGTTCTCAACAAAGCCTCTTTCTAACAAAGCTAGGTGTGTAACATCATCTTTTATTACCGCAATTGTGTGCTTCTTTGCATCTTCTAATGTGGTTAACGTTGGTGCATTAGGTGCATTCACACCAAAAACAACAGTATTCGTCGTTGTGATCGGGCCAACCCATTGAAACTTTTCGTTGCGTATGGGCAACTTGGCCATTGAATAAATACAGGTGTTTTCGCGCTTTAGGGCAAGGTTATAACTTCTTGTCCATGAATACGCATTAAACTGTGCATTGAGGTTTGTTCGTTGTATTGCCTCTTGAACGAGTTCGGTGGCAAATCCTCCAATACCAAAGTTATCGTCAATAACCTGCAATGGCGGTAAATGCTCCGTCACAATAAACAGATCAGGTCTGCTATCGTTACATACCGCTACATTCGAAAATAAAATTGAAATAGGGATAACAAATTTTTTAAAACCAATCATTACTTCGTTACATCAGGAAACTTATGAATAGACCAGCGCTGCAAAATACTCTGATATTCACCGCTCTGTTTGACCCATTCTAACCCATTTGACAGTGCTTCAATAATAGATTTTTCAGTTGAAAGGCTACAGGCTACGTAGAAATTGATAGGATTTGCATTAACTTTATGAATTGCAACAAATTGCTCAGGATCCATTTTATTAAAAATTGCACGGTAGCGAATAGTAAGAGGATCCGCGAGAATCAAATCTATATATTTCTTAGATTTTAGCAACTGAAGTAATGAACGCGTATTGTTTACAACGTACAGGTTCTTATTTTCCACAAATCCTGCATTAATGAGGTATTGATGAGTGAAGTCGTCTCTTAGTACAGCAATACGGTAATCTTTGGCGCTTTCTATTGAGGTAATATTAATTTGTTCGACGCGATCTTTTACGGTAATAAAATGGCTATCTGTTGTAGCGACAACTTCAATCCAAATGAATTTATCTTCTCGTTCTTTTGTTCGAGCAATTGAATAAATACAGGTGTTTGGGCGTTGAAGGGTTAAATTGTATGCTCTGGTCCATGAATAGATACTGATATCAGGTGTTATCTCTACATGTGCCAAGGCAGCTTCAAGAATCTCTGTAACAAATCCTTCGACTTTTGTCTTGCCAATGATTTGAAAGGGCGGTAAATGCTCAGTGACAAATTTTAGCGGAATGACTCGTGATTCATCAGCACGCAGTGGTGTATAGGCACAGCACAAAATAACTATTAAAGTGAACAGAAAGCGATTATTTTTCATCGCTATACACTTTAGCTATTTGATTAGGCTTTGCGTTGTATCCCTTGATTCCAGAGAAAATAAAATAGTGAATAAATTCCACCAGCAATTGCTCCCCACATATGTGCATCAATTGCTACATTTGCATTGATTAGCGCAGACACATCTGCACTCGGCCCGTACAATTGCTCATGTAGCACTTTTAATGTTAGACCAAGCAACAAAACATATCCGGTCTTTTCACCCTCTCGAATGTCATTCAAGCTGCCAAATACAAATACGCCATGCAATACACCTGACAGACCGACGTATAATTTTAGGTCTGGTGAGAAGCCCAGAATAAACAAGCTTGTAGCAGTACATAGCACAACCATCAACAACACATATTGTTGGACTGTGTAATATTGGCCATGCAGCAACCACAACATGAATAAACCTGCGAAATTTAGTAGTAAATGAGCGGTATTCGTATGAAAAAAATGGCCAGTAACTATGCGCCAATATTCGCCCGCAATGATAGCGGTTCGATTAAAATTCGCTAATGTTGACCATGACTCGGCATTGATATGACAAATTACCATGATCAGAAGTACAGAAAGGGGGCCAACTAATTGTTGCGCAGACAAGGGTAATTGTACTTGTTTAAATGAGATTTTCATAAAATGCTGATAGACTTCCTGACCATTAGCCTATTGGTCGAAATTTTAGTTAATTATGACAAGACGTTATTGTAACGTATGTTGCAGGCCGGAAGTAAGTTGTATCTGTCAATTTACGGTCGAAGTCAGTAACAATGTTCACGTTGTTGTGCTCCAACACCCTAGCGAAGTTAAACAAAGCAAAGGCAGTGTCACGCTATTATCGTTGTCGTTATGCAATTGCACTTGTATAGTAGGGGAAGACTTTCAGTCAAGTGCTGAGCTTAGCGAAATTTTGCGTAAGTACCAAGGTAAAGTGGCCTTGTTGTATCCGAGTGATAAAGCTGAGTTGGTCAATGACTTTTTAAGCTCGACCTCTGATATTCAATGTGTCATTTTGCTCGATGGTACATGGAAGAAAGCGTACAAGATGTATCAACTTAACCCATTATTACATTCGCTGCCTCATATAAAGTTGCCGGATGAGTTTGAGAGTTTGTACGCCATTCGTAAAACCACTAAAAAAGGCGGGCTGTCTACTTTGGAGGCATGCTGCCATACGTTGAATGTACTCGAAGGTAGCATTGCTAAATACGAGCCTCTGCTCGAAAGATTTACAGCATTTAATACTTATTTATCGTCTTTTGATAAAAGCCGATAACTGTATCTTTTAATTTTAACTGGTGCATGTTTAATGAAAAAAACACATCTATTTAACTCTATTGCATTAACCATTGGATTAATCGTTTCGTGTTCGACTTTTGCATTTGCTGACGTAAAAAGGGAAGTACGCGAGCCAGAAGCCGCAACTGGTTACACCGAACAAAAAGCGGTAACCACGAAAGAGTTTATGGTGGCTTCCGCCAACCCGTATGCGACTAAAGTGGGTTACAATATTCTAAAGGCAGGTGGTAGTGCTATAGATGCCGCAATTGCTGTTCAGCTAGTGTTAACGCTTGTCGAACCTCAATCTTCTGGTATCGGTGGTGGTGCCTTTACTTTGTATTGGGACGAACAACAACGCGCAATCACTACATTTGATGGCCGTGAAACAGCACCTAAAGCGGCCAAAAGCGACATGTTTTTGGATCAATCGGGAAAACCCATTCCGTGGATTAAGGCGGTAGTTGGTGGACGATCTGTAGGGGTGCCAGGCGTACTCGCATCGTTAAAAATGGCACATGATAAGTATGGAAGATTACCATGGGCTGATTTGTTCAAAGACGCAATTAATTTAGCGGAAAGAGGTTTTCGCGTATCTCCTCGGTTACAAAAATTGGTCGAGATGGAATTTAATCCAGGTGTAGCGCAGCTTGACGCAACTCGTCAGTATTTTTTCCCAGAAGGTCGTCCGCTTAAGGCCGGCGATAAGCTGAAAAACCCTGCATTGGCTGAAGTTTATAAGAGTCTAGCTAAAGAAGGCATCGAACCATTTTATCAGGGCTGGATAGCAAAGAATATTGTCAATGCTGTGCAAAATTCAGAGATAGCGCCAGGCGTACTGTCTTTAGATGACATGAGAAATTATAAGCCAGTAGAGCGTGCACCAGTGTGTAGCAGCTATCGTGAACATAAAATATGCGGAATGGCACCTCCTAGCTCAGGTGGAATAACGGTATTACAAATATTGTCATTGCTTGAACCATATGAGTTAAACAAGCGTCCGTTCGAAAATGTACATACTGCACATTTGTTTACGCAGGCATCTCGCTTGGCATTTGCCGATCGCAATCGATACATTGCTGATAGCGATTTTGTTCAAGTACCTGTTGATGACTTACTTTCACCTGAATATATCAAGCGACGTAGTCAAGAAGTTAATATTCATCAAGATATGGGGAAGGCCGTAGCGGGAGAGCCTGTGGAAGCATTGGCTTATGCAGATGATGATGCCTATGAGTTGCCATCTACGAGTCATATTTCGATCGTTGATAAATACGGAAACGCTATATCTATGACAACGAGTATAGAGATGGCATTCGGTTCAGCTGTCATGGTTGACGGATTCTTGTTAAATAATCAGCTTACCGATTTTGCATTATCGCCAACGCGTGATGGTAAGTTGGTGGCCAATCGCGTTGAACCTCTTAAAAGGCCACGCAGTTCAATGGCGCCTATGATGGTAATGTCACCAACAGGTACGTTGAAACTTGTGGTCGGCTCACCAGGTGGCAGTCGCATTATTAATTATGTCGCGCAAACCATTTTAGGGGTTATTGACTGGAAATTAGATCCACAGCAAGCGATTAATATGCCTAAATTAACGAACCGCAACGATGTTACTACGCTTGAAAAGGGGACTTCAATTGTGAAGCTAAAAACCGGGCTTGAAGCAAAGGGTCATAAAGTATTTGTTCGCGATCTCAATAGTGGTATTCAAGCAATTCAAGTGAGATCACACACGTTGGTTGGCGGTGCTGATCCGCGCAGAGAAGGCAAAGTGATGGGGGAATAGCCAGTAGAGGTTTAGCTATTTTGCCAGAGGGTTTGTCATTTTCCATATAGTGGCCAAATAAACTCTGAATACATATTGAATCTATTTACAAATTGATTCCAAAAAATAAGAGCACCATTTGGTGCTCTTATTTTTAAATTTTGAAAAAGTTAAAATGGGTCTTTTAAAATCTTATCGATTAACCACTTGTCGTCTACTTGAATTAACGACAATCTTTTTACATCTCTCAGCGTGTCTTCGTTGTACGTTCCTTCAAAGTAAACAGTGACAGTTGCTTTTTCCTTAAACTGTTCCCTAACTTTTACGCCACTGTCATCAGGGGTTATAACCACAGTGTCAAATGACATGTTGAACATATGGCGAGCAACAGCATTCGGTGACTTATAATGTAACATAATGCGCTTTAGTTTAGGCGTACAGGCTTCTGCTGCTTTTTTGACGTTCTTTTCGTTGTAGAGCGCGTCAAAAAATGCGACTGCGACTAATTCAGGGTTTTCAATTTCACTGATAGGTTCTTCCTTGTTTTCACAGCCTAGAATGAATACTGCTATGAGAAGGCTAAAAATGTATTTGTTAAGAATTTTTTCCATAAGATTGCATCTAAATACTTAAGTTAGTTTCATATTATATTAAGAGTGTAGACAAATTCTAATAGTTTTTGTGTATCAACATTTTCTTAAACGAATGAACCACTAATCTGCAAATAAAAAACGCCCAAAAGGGCGCTTTTAAATGGTGGATAGTTAAAAAAGTGACTTATTGCACTAATTCTTTTTCAGAGAACTTGTCACTGAAAAGTGGGCTTGAAAGATAACGTTCAGCTGAACTTGGTAAAATCACCACAATATTTTTGCCTTCATTTTCTGGTCTTTCTGCAAGACGCTTAGCGGCAACAACCGCAGCACCCGATGAAATGCCAGCTAAGATACCTTCTTCTTTCATTAATCGGTGAGCCATTTCCATCGCATCATCGTTGGTCACTTGTTCAACTGCGTCAATTACGCTTAGATCTAAGTTACCAGGGATGAAACCTGCGCCAATACCTTGGATTTTGTGCGGTCCAGGCTTTAATTCTTCACCTGCCAGCTTTTGACTAATTACTGGTGAATCACTTGGTTCTACAGCCACAGAAGTAATTGCTTTACCTTGTGTTTGTTTGATGTATCGGCTAACACCTGTGATAGTACCACCTGTACCTACACCCGCTACGAAAATGTCGATGTTTCCGTTTGTATCTTCCCAAATCTCTGGGCCAGTCGTTTTCTCATGAATCTCTGGGTTCGCTGGGTTGTCGAATTGGCCAAGTAATACATATTTGTTTGGATCAGATTCAGCAATCTCTTTCGCTTTTGCAATTGCTCCACCCATACCTTTAGAGCCTTCCGTTAATTCAAGTTTAGCGCCTAATGCAGCAAGTAACTTTCTACGCTCCAAACTCATCGTTTCAGGCATAGTTAATGTGATTTCATATCCGCGTGCAGCAGCGACAAACGCTAGTGCAATACCTGTATTACCACTAGTAGGCTCAATAATTTCTTTGCCTTGTGTTAGTACGCCGCGCTTTTCAGCGTCCCAAATCATGTTTGCACCAATACGACACTTAACGCTGAAGCTTGGGTTACGAGCTTCCATTTTTGCGTATACATTGCCAGAAGTTACACGATTGAGTTTTACCAGTGGCGTATTGCCAATTGAGGTTGAGTTATCTTCAAATATGTTAGCCATTGTCTTATCCTATTGGCAGAAATTAGTTCCCTATCGTTTAATAAAAGCACGATAGGTTAAATTCAGTTCGTTTGAAACGTTTTAATTAGATTCGTTCCAGCTTACTGGTTAAGATTAGCTATATAAAAAAATAAAAGAAGTGAAATTTAGTTTACTCATATTCTAAATTGGAATAACACTAAACTTCTTCCAAAGTAGTAAGGAATAACATGACATCCTTTAAAGGTACCGACAGTTACATCGCCTCTAATGAATTACAGTTGGCGGTAAACGCAGCAGCAACACTTGAACGCCCATTACTTATAAAGGGTGAGCCGGGTACAGGCAAAACTATGTTAGCGGAAGAGCTAGCAAAGAGTTTAGATACAGAACTAATTGCATGGCATATTAAATCGACAACAAAAGCACAACAAGGATTGTATGAATATGATGCAGTTTCTCGATTACGTGATAGCCAATTAGGCGATGAAAAAGTACATGATATTGCTAATTACATAATCAAAGGGAAGTTATGGCAAGCATTTACCGCAAGTAAAAGACCTATTTTATTAATCGATGAAATTGACAAAGCAGACATAGAATTTCCAAACGATTTATTGCTAGAGCTCGATAAAATGGAGTTTTTTGTCTACGAGACGCAAGAGCGCGTTGTCGCTAAACAACGACCAATCGTTATTATTACGTCAAATAACGAAAAAGAATTGCCGGATGCGTTTCTTCGCCGATGCTTTTTCCACTATATTCAATTTCCTGATGCACAGGAGATGCGAGACATCGTAAATGTGCATTTTCCAAATATTAAAAAGCAATTATTGGATGAGGCACTCACTTCATTCTTCGACTTACGCGACGTACCAGGACTAAAGAAAAAGCCGTCTACCTCTGAATTGATTGACTGGTTAAAACTTTTGTTGGCCGAGGATATCGACGCCGCTACATTGCATGATGCCAGACAAACCAAGGCTATTCCGCCGTTACATGGTGCACTGTTGAAGAACGAACAGGATGTACATTTGTTTGAGAAAATAGCGTTTATTCATCGTCGTAATAGCTAGTGGCAGAAAACTTATGCTAATTGGATTTTTTCTAAAACTTAGAGAATACCGTATACCTTGCACCATTCGTGAGCTGTTGGATTTACTCAAAGCGATGGAGCAAGGCGTAGTATTTGCTAGTATCGACGATTTCTATACGGTAAGTCGCGTTATTCTAGTCAAAGATGAAGCATTTTTTGATCGCTTCGATCGGGCATTTGCTGATTATTTCAAAGGCGTTGCTGATATCGAACTAGATCTGTCAACAATCCCAGATGAATGGTTAATGTCACAATTAACCAAAACACTTTCTGCGGAGGAAAAAGCCAAAGTTGAGGCGTTAGGCGGTTTTGAAAAATTAATGGAAACATTGGCAGAACGTCTGAAAGAACAGAAAAAGCGCCATCAAGGGGGCAATAAATGGATTGGTACTGGTGGTACATCCCCATTTGGTGCTGATGGTTATAACCCTGAAGGCATTCGGATTGGTCAGCAAGGTTCACGACACAGAAGAGCGGTTAAAGTTTGGGATAAGCGACAATTTAGAAATTTAGACAGCGAAGTTGAATTAGGCACCCGAAACATGAAGATCGCGCTAAGAAAGCTGAGAAAGTTTGCACGCACTGGTGCTAGTCAGGAATTAGATATTGACCACACCATTAGTGCGACGGCCAAAAATGCGGGCTATCTCGATTTGCATATGAAACCTGAGCGGCATAATGCAATAAAACTGTTGATGTTTTTTGATGTTGGCGGTTCGATGGACGACCACATTAAGGTATGTGAACAGTTGTTTTCTGCCGTGCATACCGAGTTTAAGCACCTTGAATTTTTCTATTTTCACAATTGTGTTTATGAACAAGTGTGGCGAGATAATGCACGTCGTCATCAGGAAGGTATTGATCTTTTTCAGGTATTGCATACTTATAGCCGAGACTATAAAGTGATTTTTGTTGGCGATGCCACTATGGGGCCTTATGAAATCACGTATCCCGGTGGAAGTGTTGAGCACTGGAACCAAGAGGCAGGGAGTGTTTGGATGCAACGCATATTGAACCACTTTGATAAGTGCATATGGTTAAATCCTCAACCATTAGATGCGTGGCAATATTATCCATCCATTTCGTTAATGAATAAGATCATTGGACAGCAAATGTATCCGATGACACTCGATGGGTTGTCTGATGGCATTAAGGCATTAATGTAAATCATATAAGAAGGAAGCTAGCGATTGAACCCTCAAGAAGTTGACAGCAATTTATTAACGGCTGAAGAAACACGGGAAGTTCTTACGCCATTTGCGTTTAAAATTGACGAATCACTATTTGGCATACCATTATCAAAGCCATGGAAGCGCCTCATTGCAATATTGGTTGATTTGTTTTTGGTGTTGTTGCTAACCGAGACGCCTGGAGAACTGCTAGCGATTGTTGTTGCGATAATCTTCTTTCGGCTGGGTAATCGACAGCGCACTGAAGCGTTAGGGAAAAAATTCGGACTTCGACGTCGAATTATGCGATTTTTTGGCGCCTTTATTATTTTTATTTTGCTGATCACTACCTTACCCAGTTTGTTCGACAAAAGTGCGGAATTACTTAATGGTGAACAGAGCAAATCGCCTACAACGGTAATGATAGAAGTCGATACGCCTGAAGTCGACCCAAAAGCACAACGAGACGTTGCTCGTGTGATTGATGACAATGTGACAAAGCAGGAAGGTGGTTATATGGGCGTTGATTGGATCAAAGGACTCATTCACGATCTTGGGCTCAGTTTTGGTTGGGCGGCTGTCTATTTCACAATATTCACATCATTATGGGAAGGCCAAACACCAGGTAAGCGCCTTATGGGGCTTAGAGTGTTACAACTAGATGGCACAGCTTTGTCTATTTCCGACAGTTTTGGGCGTTATGGTGGTTACGGGGCAGGGTTAGCAACCGGACTATTGGGCTTTATGCAGGTGCTTTGGGATCCAAACCGTCAAGCCATTCACGACAAAATTTCTGCAACTGTTGTGGTTGATGCCGATATTAAAATTAATTGGAAACCTAAGAAAACAAAAGATAAAAACAATACATAATAATTCAATCAAAAAACAAGAGAAAACAAATGATTAAACATATCAAGTTATTAATTGCAACGAGTTTGCTGTTTATGAGCCAACTTGCACATAGCAGTAATAAGGAACTTTCACCACAGTTACAGGTTTTTGCGCCATATTTAGGCACATGGCAATCAACATTTAATACACCAGCAGGTAAGCCGCCAGTGGTGGATGTTTCCATGTGGGAGCGCCATCTAAATGGTAATGCGATCAGAACACTACACTCGATCAATGACGGAGAATACGGTGGGGAATCTATCATCTTCTTTGACAAAAAGCGTGATTCTCTCGTATTTTATTATTTCACTACGGCTGAATTTTTTACCACTGGCACAATAGAAATGTTAAGTGATACAAGCTTTGTCGCCTATGAAGATGTTGAAGGAAACGCAGACGGTATTACAAAAGTAAAATCTGTGAGTGAAATGTCACCCGAAAAAATGACCGTTTCTACGTCATATTTGAAGAAAGGGAAATGGACAGAACCAGAGCACCGTATTTACACGCGCAGTAGCAAATCTGTCATATTCAAATAATTCAAATTGTCAGTGATCAATGAGACTGGGTGCCAATGTATTTTTCGATAATCGCGCGGTCTCTTTCATCTGCCAAAAACACCGCTAAAGCTCGATTAAATTCGTCACGCAAATTAGCATTATTGAACCCTACATAAGCACTGACTGGTGGAATTAGTGCGAAACTTGTGATTGTGCGTGACAAGTCCGCATTTAAGCGACGCTCTTCAATATAAGCATTCAAATAGTAATAGAAAATATAATGATCGAGTACAACGATATCAACGCGCTCAGCAATTAGCAGCTCTGGTAGCTTCGACATATCGTGAAATTCACGGTAATAATTCTGACTTGTCATTTCAACGAATTGTTTACCAAAGTATCCCGTAGCACCCTGAAAAGTGGCCACCCGTAGATTCTTAATGTCTGTAAGTTTCTCAAAGCTGTATGGTTGCTGTTTTCTTGTAAAAACAGTGGGACGATATTGAATAAAAGCGTTAGAAAGATAGATGTTTTCTTTGTCAGCTTCAAAAAATGTGGGTAAGAAAAGGTCGGCTTGCTTGTTAATCACTAACTGCCTACCTCTTTTCAATGAGGCGAAAGCCACTTGTGTTTGGTAATCTAAGTCACTTAAAACGGCTTTGGCAATATCGATTCCTGATTGCGATTTAGCAATCATGTGAGGTGGTCCATCGTCACTTACCATGACAAGACTGAGCGAATCCTGCGCCAGTGAACTATTGGCTATCAATAATAAGCCAGCCATCATTGGTTGCCAAAACCAATGATGGCTAATTAGTGATAGATTAAAAGCATTTACCCTTGGCAAAAACGCTCCTCATATCAACGGACCAAATGTTACTTCATCCATGCATAGCTGATTTTGGTGAAAAACGTTCGTTCTTTTCGCTCTAAACTATTAAGCAAGTCATCCTGCACACTGCTGTCTGAATAGCCTAAGAAAAACACAGTTTGTGGATTCACTTTATAAGCATAGATCAGCTGTGTTGATAAATCTTTATTAGTTTCTGAAACGCCAATAAAGGGATTATTATCAGGATTTCTTTCAATATCGCTATGTACCAAATTGAGCTTCAAATAACTCTTAACGTCAAATTGATAGGTTAGTCTGAGCTCATTGAGTGCCGCTTTATAGACGTATTCAGCACTGGCGTTGTGCGCTGGTTTTGCGTCTAATTGACTCGATGTAAAGAAATAGTCTAACTCTAAATGTTTGGTAACGTTGTAAGTAACATTTAAATCAAATTTATAATGGTCGCCTAATCGATTGTTTGAATAGTCGATACGGTCTCCCCATTCATACTTAAAATGTGTGTACAAATCAGGGCGCGGCTGTAATGAACCGTAGATATACATCGAGTCTTGTTCAAACAACGTTGTGTTACCGTCGATGTTAAGCACTGACTCGTCGTGGCGTAGTCCTACTTTGTCTGTACGATAAATGTAATATTCGAAATAGGATAACATCGGGCCGTCAACGCCAATACCAGCGGCATAGGTTTTCTCGAGCAATTCACCTTGTTCATTATGTTTAATGTTCCACTCGCCATATAAAGCTGTCTCTGTCCACCAGCTAGTCTCGTCTCCGTAAAAATAGTGTTCAACTAGGGCTTCAGAAACTTCATAGTCAGCGCGTGGCATAAAACCTAAATCTGCTCGGAAATCTGCGCCAATTTGTTGATGATTTAGCGCTATATTCCAGTATTCGGATTCATGTAAAAAACCAAGCTTTAACGCTTGATCGGTAAAGCTATTATCTTTCTTCGTTCTTAATACTTGTTCAGAGAAGTCGCAATCTGCAAAATTACAATCGACATCTTCCGGTGCTTCACAGGCGCCATCACCTTCCGCGTAACAAAAGTCTTTAAACAATTGTGAAGGATATTTAGACTCTGAACTCAATAGCTGAGCGGTGAGACTATTCGACTCGTCTAGCTTATATTTAGTATCTAAACCAAATACGTAGTTGTGATACTCATCAGCTTGTCTAAAGGTTCCGATAGTGCCAATTGACCAGTCATCGTTAGCATCGTAGCGATATCGCAATGAGCCTGAATGACTTTCTATTCCTAAGCTGGCGATATCTGAGCTTGTATTACCTGGCACAATAAAGTTTGTTTCTGTGTCGTGAGATACGAAAATACCATAGCTGTGTTTGTCTTCGGTTCCGGTGAGTTTGGCACCATAATCAGGATCGGCAATATTTCGCGTATAAACTAGATCATAGTTAGAGCTAAAATAGTCACTATTTTCTAAGAAAAATGGGCGCTTTTCTTCAAAGAATAATGAAAAGGTTTTGTTGATACTCAACTGACCAGCATCTGACTCTACTGTCGAAAAGTCAGGGTTAAGCGTTAGATTGAGTAAAGTGTTTGAGTTAATGCCCCAACGTAAATCTAAGCTCGCTTCAATATCATTTTCACTTTGCCAGTCTTGATCGACGTAAACATTTCTGGTTTCGTGACGGTTTGCCACAAGCGCAGGGGTTAACATAATATTTTTCCCAACTTTTGCTTGTTCAAAACCTTCAAGTATGGGGTATTGACATAACCAGCAGGCATCGTCACGATTAAGCGGTACGTGTGATATACGTAGTCGATTATCGCGAGGGTACATACGTAATAACTCAAATGCCCATTGTTTCGTTTGGTTTTCAGCATCAAAGTTTAGAATGCGATAAGGAATGGCAATTTCCACTTGAAAGCCTTTGTCGGTAATCTTTCCGTAAGATTCCCAAATGCCGTCCCATGCCGTGTTTGACTCTCCGGTCATTACATTTTTGATGCTGTCATTTTGAACACCTAAGGCGTTAACGAAAAACTCATAGTTAAGTCTGCGGTGGTTAAATGTATCGAGTTTTATGCCAACAATGTCATCACCCCATTTGGTATCGCGGTCACCTAAAAAGCTCTGTATTTTTGAAGGGTTAGGATCATCTGCGATAAATGCGATGTAAATGTATTCACCGTTTTCTATGAGCATCGCAGTAGTCTTAACTGGGCTGGGCGTGTTTTCATAGGGATCATTGACAAGATTTAAGTCAAACTTGATTGCATCTTGCCATAATGCGTCATTGAGCTCACCGTCTATTACCGCTGATTGCGTCGTGCTTGGCGCTTGGTATCGAGTATTTTTGTCTGGTGTTTGCGCAAATGACGTCTGCTGAGTAGACAGTATGGCGAGCAAAGAAGCTACAGCGCTATACTTCTTGATGAGAGACATCTTTTCTCCGTACTAAATTATTGTTATTTGTTTCCTTTGGCGCGATTGTGTCAGAGATCTGAGTTAAATACAATTTTTAGTGTTAACTATTTGTTAATGTCGCAGTTTTATTTCAAATGACTAACTGCGACATGGAGAGCAATATATATATAATTGCTATTTCATCCAAGCATAACTTACTTTCATAAAAACAGTGCGCTGGTCTTGTTCGATATCACTAAAACGTTCACTGCCATCGTAGTGATCGGAATACCCTACGTAAAATACTGTTTGAGGGTTGATTTTATATGCGTACAGCAACTCTGTCGCTAAGCTTTTACTATATCGCGCAATTTCATCAGGATCTTGGTAAAGATAGTTAAATGGATTACGACTGGTGTTGTTGTAAATAACGCTGAAGCGTATAAAGCTTTTCACATTAAATTGATACGTGGTCCGCCAATCGAATAAACGTGCAATAAAAACATTGGCATTGTCAGCGTCAAGCTGTCTGTATGTTTGTTTTAGCTTAAATTCCAAATGTTGATTCACATTCCAGTTTATTGAGCTATGCAACTGGGATAAATCGCCTAATCTGTTGTTGCGGTAATCAATGGCATCACCAAATTTCAAATTGGCATATAAATTTAAGCCGAGCGCAGGCTTGATGCTGCCGGATATGTTGAATTGTTTTTCAGTAAACAGGGTGGTATTACCTTTGATTGCTATGTCGCTACCGTCTAGACGACTGCCCACTAAATCTCTATGGGAGAAAGCGATACGTAAGTGAGAATTCATTTTAGCGTCTACTTGTGCGCTAATATCAAATTCTTTTTCGATGAGTTCACCGTTGTCGTTATGGGTGATATCCCAGTCGGAATAAATCTTAAATTTGTTCCAAAATTTTCCCGGTTGTGCGTACCATTTGCGTTCGCCACCTACAACAAACTTGTTGTAATCTACTTGTGTCATAAAGCCTAAATCGCCGCGAAAGCCACTATTTATTCTGTCGTAACTGACACGATAGTCCCAATCGCTATCGCTATGATAATAGCCTGCACGTAGTGCATTACCGCTAAAAGGCTTGTCCATTTGTGTTCGCAGTACGCGTTCATTATATTCGCAGTCATTGAAACTACACGCTATTTCATTAGGAGATTGGCATCCATCCGGTTCGTCTGAGCCACAAAATTGCTTGAATAAGTCAACCGGATAATCAGTTGATGAATACAGTGATTGAAACTTGATGACGTCTGTTGTGGTAAGCCGTTTTCGCGCATCAATGCCATGTACATGGTTGTTATAGCCTTCAGACTGGCGCAGAGTGGAAATCCAACCCAATGTGGTGGTGTCGTCAACGCTGTAGCGATAGCGAATTGCGGCCGCTTGAGAAGTGTCGCCAATTGTAGCAACGGAAGAGCTACGGTTTCCTGGGATGAGTATGTTAGTTGATTCATCATCTGTGATGAACACGCCTAATGCGTGGTCGCCTTGTCGGCCTGTGAGTTTTGCACCATAGCCGGGGGCATTAATATTTCGCGTATATACTAGGTTAAAATTCGTATCAAAATAGTCCGCATTGTCGAGGAAAAAAGGCCTCTTTTCCTGATTGAATAAGGCAAAATTATTATTAATGTCCAGCTGAGCGCTGTCTGTTTCAATAGTTGAAAAATCGGGATTAATGGTCGCATTGAGCAAAACGTCAGGAGTGATACCCCAGCGAACATCTAAACTGGCTTCACTATTATTGCTTCGTTCCCATTGCTTGTCTCCGTTGAGAGATTCACTGACCCCCGTTACCAATGATGGCGTAACGATAAGGTTGTCACCTTGTTTTGCACCTTCAAAACCAGTTGCAGTAACAAGTTGGCATATTTCGCAATTGTTATTTCTATCGAGGTATATGTTCGAAAGTCTGAGGCGCTCGTCTCTTGGATAATTTCTAAGTAGCTCAATTCCCCAGTCTTGAGGTGATGATGACTCGGCAAAATTAAGCATACGGTATGGCAACGACATTTCAACAATAAAACCTTTATCGTTAATGTGGCCTGCTGCATGCCATATCCCATCCCAAGCATCACTTTCCTTTTTAGTGACCTCATTTTCGATGCCGTCAATTTTAACGCCTAGTGGATTAACTAAGAATCGATACGCGCTTCGCTGATCGTTGTAGGTATCAATTTTAATTCCTACGGTATCGTCACCCCAAGCTTTATCTCTGTCACGCAAAAACGCTCGTATCTCCTCGGGGTTCGGATCTTCAGCGATGAATGCGATATTAAGCGCTGAACCATCATCAAAAATTAACGCTTCAGTATACACAGGACTAACGATGTTATTATAAGGACGCGTTACGTTGTTAATGAGTATTTTTTTAGCGTTTTGCCATTCTGAAATATTGATTTGACCGTCTATTTCTACTTGGTTTTCAAGTCTGGGAATTGTCAACTGAGTTGGAAAGCTATCGGGAGAGTTATAACTATTGAACGCCATCGTCTGAGGAGAGAATGCAGACAAAGCTGTTACAAGTGTAATTAATGACGATTTTACTCGCTTCATGCAGGCGATACCTCTATGTCATTGTTTTAATGTGACCAACGAAACAGCCATGCTAAAAAAACAGCATTAAGAGTCAATGCATTTACGATAATTGACATTATTGACGAGACTAAATGAAACAAGTTGCAAGCAATTGATAACATGTTAACAAAGAATATCAGTGCACAAACATTTAACCACGGTAAGAAAAAGCGTTTTATTCAACGGTTGATGCGCATATAATTTCTTACACTAAATAGATTGAATAGAGGTAATGTAGTGATATTTTCCTGGCTGGATGTATTAGCAGTGGTTTGTTTTTTTGTCTCTTGGTCTGGTTATACGTGGTTTGCGCGTAAAAAGGCTAAAACCACTGACTGCATCGCGCGTTCATTGCATCAACATCGTATTCATTGGATGTATGAGCTTATGACTCGTGACATTCGGGTAGGAGACGCAGCCTTATTGGCTAATCTTGAGCGAAATATTGCGTTTTTTGCTTCGACTACATTACTGGTAATTGCGGGTGTTTTGACTTTGTTTGCGCAAGTAGAGAAGCTCGAAGAAGTTATTGCGTCGATTCCATACGCTGCTGACCCTCAACATGACCTTATTCAAATAAAGCTTGGCTTACTCGCTTTTATTTTTGTACTGTCGTTTTTTCAATTCACGTGGTCAATGCGTCAGTATGGCTTCTTAAATGTAATGGTTGGTGCGGCACCCATTGATGAGCCAGGCACTGATGAAGGCCTGCGCAATTATGCTAAGCAAATGGCAGTAGTACAAGATCAAGCGGCCCATTCGTATAACTATGGATTGCGTTCATATTATTTTTCTATGGCGGCACTTGGGTGGTTTTTCCATCCTATTTTACTCATTGTGATGAGCCTCTTTATCGTTCATACACTTTATGTGCGTGAATTCAAGTCAAAAGCGGTTAGAGCAATCACGGCAGGCCAAGGCTTACTAAAAGACAGTCGTTCAAAAAAGTATGACAATGAAGACTAACGTACAAAAGCATCAATATGCGGATTTAAAACCAGCCGATTTTGATAAGTTTGATTGTGTAAAGATATCACCGATTATATATATCGCATTGATGTATTTGTTGAAGGCATATTTAGTTTGGATTGTCACTGTTACTAACATGCAAGATCGTGCGAGTATCATTCAATTTTTCTATCCGGATAAATGGGTGTTTTTTGTCAACTTAGCTTCAGGAGCGATCGGTATTCTGGCAGTTATAGTGCTTACCTTAAGGCGCCCGGATGCAGCTAACTGGGTTAAATGGTTATGGCACAGATATAGTTTGCTGATTGTGTTTGCCTTGATATTCGACTTTACTGTAAACGTCGTGGCCGTTTTGTTGTGGGGTATTGGTCATTTTCAATGGGTTTTGGCGACGTCAATCATTGCAGTCCTAATCACGATTTGCTTATATAAGAGCAAACGCGTCAAAATTAATTTGCAAGAATTTCCTGAAAAGTTACCTGAGTAGGACTCGGGCAGGTGTTTAAATTAGAAAGGTCAACATGACAAATAAAGTAGAAGAACGACTCGTAGTACTCGATACAGAAACCACAGGTATTAACCCTAGAGAAGGTCATCGTATTGTAGAAATTGGCTGCGTTGAACTGGTTAACCGCCAGCTGACAGGAAGAACATACCACGCTTATATTAATCCATTATTTGAAATGGAACAGGAAGTTATCGACGTTCACGGATTAACCAACGAGTTTTTGCGTGACAAGCCTCTATTTGATCAGGTTGCTGATGAGTTTATTGATTTTATCAAAGGGTCAGAGCTCATTATTCACAACGCGAAATTCGATGTTGGCTTTATGGATCACGAGTTTGGTATGGTTAACCGTGGGTTACCAAAAACCGAAGACATTTGTAAGGTAACCGATACCCTAAAAGTGTCCAAGGACGAGTTTGGCTCGCCTAAAACACTCGACTACTTAGCTAAGTTTTACCGCGTTGATGGTCTTATCGATCGTACCTACCATGGCGCTTTGATCGATGCCCAGTTACTGGCGTTTGTTTATATTGAAATGACGCGCAAGCAATCGGCATTGAATCTTTCCATGGGGGATGGTGCTGCTGATGGTGAAGATGCAAATGCTATTCGCCGTTTACCTGAAAACAGACAAGCGTTAAAGATTATTCATGCAACTGCCGATGAAATAGAACAACATAAAGAAAGATTGGCAATTATTGCAGAGAAGGGGAGTTCGCCATTATGGGGCGAGTAGCGAAAAAAGTTGGCATTGGTTTAGCTGCTTTGCTGTCGGCAATGTCAGTGACAGCTGAAGAAACGGAAGTGAAATATTATGAAGATACTAATATCACCAATCAAATTCCGTTTTTTGATAATCGATTTCGAATAGATGCGGAACTTGATGAGATAACGCTTATTTTTTATCGTCGTAGTGGTTCCACGCCCATCATTCTTGTGCGTCCAGACGGCAGTAAATTACGCATCAACAATTTACCTGATGACGGAAAAGTTGAGTGGTTTGATGACCGCACGTTTGACATGATCAGAATTCTAGAGCCTATGCCAGGACCTTGGCAAGCTGTAGGAGAAATATTGCCGAACAGTCAAATCATGGTTGTGTCTGACGTAATGCTGCAAGTTGATCCACTTCCTGAGCTTATTATGTCAGGGGAAACACTAAAAGTTGTTGCGCAGGTTTTAAACGGTGACAAGGTTATTGATGACCCTTTATTTAATGATGTAATTCATTTAGACATCGACTTTTTTAGTACCAATAATTCGAACTATGACAATTTTGGCTCTGACAATGTACAAATTGGCTCTTTTAGAGACGATGGCTATGAACTAGATGAATATGCCCGTGATGGTATATTTACGGCAGAATTTGAGCTTAATTTTGCCGCAGGTGAATGGGTACCGGTATATAGTGTCAAAATGCCCATGGCGACAAGAGAATTACGTCAGCAACCAGTGATCATTCAACCTAATCCAATCACGCTTAATGTGGAAACAACCACAGACGAACTTTCAAGCCATAAATTAAACATTCAAATCAACGAAGAATTAGTACTCCCAGACACGCTTGTTTTTCAAGGTAAGATAACGTTTCCTGATAAACAAACTGAGCCGTTTTCAATTACATCTGGAACAGATGCTGTACGCATAAAGGAAATTGGTTATACCGAACCTGGCATTCATCGCGTTGTTTTAAATGCGTTTGGCCAAACCGTTGATGGAAGAGAATTTAGGTTGGTTGTACCTGAGCACGCGTTTAATGTTGAGCGAGTGGGGGGGCCATTAGTCCCCACATTAGATGAAAACGGTGAAATTCAGGTAGATGATTCAGAACCTACTAATATTGAGTCATTGAAAAATGAGATTGAAGCCAATCAGCAAGCGCTTGAAGAGGCGTTAGCCGCTGCACGAGAAGAGCAGATTGCTAAAGCAGAAGCTAAAAAGTGGCAAAACATTACATTAATCGTAGTTGGCAACATTATTATCGTGTTAATTGCGGCAGTTGCATTTTTTGTTTTAAGACGTAAACGCAAGAATTAATGACGAATTCGCTGATAATTGTTCTGTTTTTCGGCGTTTTGGTTGCAATTTGCGCATATGACATTAAGTTGAAAAAAAAGTGTTGACGGCATGGATTTCTAACCGTATCATTCACGCCGCTTTCAACGACAAGCTGTTGAAACAGTAAAGCGATATGCGGAGTGGTAGTTCAGTTGGTTAGAATACCGGCCTGTCACGCCGGGGGTCGCGGGTTCGAGTCCCGTCCACTCCGCCAATTCTCTTTACAGTTTACATCTCTGCGGAGTGGTAGTTCAGTTGGTTAGAATACCGGCCTGTCACGCCGGGGGTCGCGGGTTCGAGTCCCGTCCACTCCGCCACTTGATGTAATGTTTGTCAGTTGAAATTAAGCGATATAATGCGGAGTGGTAGTTCAGTTGGTTAGAATACCGGCCTGTCACGCCGGGGGTCGCGGGTTCGAGTCCCGTCCACTCCGCCAACATCGTTTAACATATAAGGGAAGCCTTTAAACTTATCGTGATTTGATAACAAGTCAAATTACATCCATAGCGCGGAGTGGTAGTTCAGTTGGTTAGAATACCGGCCTGTCACGCCGGGGGTCGCGGGTTCGAGTCCCGTCCACTCCGCCACTTATCTTATATATGCCTCTAAACATTCAACTGTAATCTGAATTCATTAATCGATAGTTACTTAGTTCTGTTTTAGTCTTTATTTATCCTTCACCAACACTTTTTATCCTGAATAAACCCTGTCATGATAAGCTTCAAAGTTTTTGTCTCTTTGACTTCGTTGATAACGCATAAGGGTTTTTATGAAACACGCCGTTTTAGTTTTATTGTTAGGCATAACCGCCTGTTCACACACCACGCCAATTGAGCGAGGCAAACAAAGCTTTCATACAAAAATTGGCAATGATGGCAGCAAAACCTTTATTTTTGGTATAGAACTTTCTCCAGAAGTCATTAGAGATACGCTTAAGAGTAAACAGCGAGAGAGCGAACAGACTGCCCAAAACCGTTCTCGACGAGGTGACGAGAGAAAGCGTCAGTCTCAATCATCTCGAAGAAATGCGGGGAAAGAAAACGTATTCGGTTTGAATAAGAAGTCACTCCAAGAGCAGCTCGATTTATTGTTGCAACAAAATCAGTACTGCCGTGAAGGGTATATCGAACTTGATAGCTTCATAGATACAACAAGCGCATACATTCGTGGAGAGTGTAATGATAGTGCCACAGAAGCAGATCGCAAAAAATTTGCACATTTAACGCGCTAACTTTCAGAAGTTGTAATTCTGCAACTTTGAATTATTTTTTCTATACTGACAATCAAGGATATGGATTGACAGTAACTGAATCATGAAATCACCCGTCAATATGGTCGATGTGCCTGCTGAATATGACAAACCCTTTCCAGCGCCACTTAAACACAAGCTTGGTAAAACTGAATTTCGTCGGTTAGGTGAATATTTCAATTTAACGAGAATTGGCGTAAATCATGAAATTATAATGCCTGGTGGCATGTCAGCACTGCGCCACTGGCACACTGACTCAGATGAGATTGTGTTTATTTTACAGGGTGAAGCCATCTTAAAAACAGAGAGCAAGTCAATCGTCATGAAACAAGGGAGCTGTGTAGGATTTAAGGCAGGTGACGCCAATGGCCACCACTTAATTAATGAAAGTGAAGAAGTGTTAATTATCCTCGTAATTGGTAATCGTTCTGAACATGACCAAGTCATTTACAGTGATGATGACTTACAGTGGATCAAAGATGGCAATCATCTTGTGGCAGCCAAGAAAGATGGCACGCCATACAATTAGCTGAACCTAACAGGCGCCTTTTTCACGGCACAATTGATGTATCGATTAATTACCTAGTGTAGTAAATATACCTACTGCCAACTCAGCCCATATATAGAAGAATAGACCTAATAATATCGTAGCGAACAGCCACTTCTTGTGTGGATTAGCCTTGCTTAATATCATAAATGCAGAGCCTGTGATTAAGCATAGTGCTGCCATTACAGCAAAGTCATTAAATTGCCAATTTACTTCGCTAGAAAACAAACTTGCAATCATTGGAATGAGTAAGACGAACAAGGAGCCTATAACAAGCGTTAAAATTTCATTTTTTGGTAATGTTAATTTACCTGAGATTTGATTCATATCTTTACCTATATGTGAGTCACCAGTTTTTAAGTGTGCCTTGCTTACCTTAAGTTGATTGTTGCAATCATATCTTCGTTGTCTTCATCCATACCCACTTCAATAAAACCAAAGCTTGCATAAAATGCTTTTGCTACAGGGTTGTTTGGATTATAGCAAATCTCAATTTCAGCAAGGTTTTTGTTGGCAGTTATTTCTTCAATTGCTTGTGAAAGAGCTTGTCTGCCTATGCCAGCATTCTGATATGCTTGGTCAACCATGAAGCGCCAGATTGACACTTTGGTCGATGTTTCATAAACCCACATCAAGAAACCAACTGGCTCATCTTCTTTGACTATGACCCTTGTTACATAATTTTCGTTGTAAAAAGACTCCACTAGCGACCACATGTTGCTTGCAACGTATTCCTGTTGCTCTTCCGTGACATCTAGGTCGCAAATCGCCTCATAATTGTCCTTACTAACTTCACGTAGTGAGATCATACATTATCCTTGTTATAAATTGTGTAGTTAGGAAATTGAGGCAAATAACTGATAATCAAGACTTTAGAACAATAATTGTCGAACATTCGATTTATGCTATATTTTGGTTTACGTTAAAGTAAACTTTAAGTAATTTGTGTGGATATTTCGAAAGTTGCAAAATTATCTGTTGTGCCGGCTTCTGCATTACGGTTCTATGAAGAAAAGGGGTTAATTCACTCTATTGGTCGACACGGACTAAAACGTATCTTTGCGCCTAGTGTCATTGATAGGTTAGCGCTCATAGCCCTTGGTCAGCGTGCAGGATTATCGCTGGACGAAATTGGCCAAATGCTCACTAAAAAGGGCGCCGATATTGACCGGGAGTTATTAATGAAAAAAGCGAATAAATTTGACCAAAAAATCCGAGAGTTGACAGCGATGCGCGACGGTCTGCGACATGCGGCTAAATGCACCGCACCTAATCATTTTGAATGTCCTAAATTCATGCGCCTCGTAGGTTTGGCTGCAAGAAAAAGAAAAATAACTATTTGATGTTAAATCTGTTTAGCTGTTGTTGAGATTTAGTTATTTTATCAGGTTTGTGGTATGACCAGTTGTGTTTTTTAAACAACTGTCTTAGTATGAATTAGAATTAATCTAATAAAATGCTAACGGAGTAACTCATGTTAAGTTACAAAGCACCACTCACAGATATTCAATTCCTATTCAACGATGTCTTTAAATTTTATGACCATTTTGCACAGTTTCCTGAGTTCGAGGAAGCGACACCTGATCTGGTTGATGCCATATTCCAAGAGTGTGCAAAGTTTTGTGAAAATGAATTGCTCCCGCTCAATCAATCAGGTGATAAAGAAGGTTGTCATTTTGAAAATGGGCAGGTATTTACGCCTAAAGGGTTTAAAGTAGCGTATGACCAATACGTAGCGGGGGGCTGGCCAAGTTTGTCGCATGCAGTTGAGCACGGCGGGCAAGGGATGCCTCCTTCACTTGGGTTGGTTAAATCTGAATTAATGGGCACAGCTAATTGGTCTTGGACTATGTACCCTGGCTTGAGTCACGGTGCAATGAATACGCTGGAAACCCATGGCACAGAGGAGCAAAAAGCGCTTTATTTAACGAAGTTAATTGAAGGTGTTTGGACCGGCACCATGTGTTTAACAGAGCCCCAATGTGGCACTGATTTAGGACAAGTTAAAACTAAGGCCGTACCAAATGGCGATGGCACGTACAGTATTTCTGGTACCAAGATATTCATATCTGCTGGCGAACATGACTTAACCGAGAATATTATTCATATAGTGTTAGCGAGGTTGCCTGATGCACCAGAAGGGACCAAAGGTATTTCGTTGTTCATTGTGCCTAAAATGTCGATCGATACAGAAGGTAACGTTCAAGAGACCAATGGTGTTACCTGTGGCTCGATTGAAGAAAAAATGGGGATTAAGGCATCCTCTACAGCCGTACTTAATTTCGATAATGCGCAAGGGGTGTTAATTGGCCCTGAGAATAAAGGGCTAGAATGTATGTTTACCTTTATGAACACTGCGCGAGTGGGAACTGCACTCCAAGGGGTTTGTGCCGCAGAATTGGCTTATCAAAATTCGCTTAATTATGCCAAAGAGCGACTATCAATGCGCTCGCTGTCAGGCACTAAAAAACCAGATTTAGTCGCGGATCCTATTATTGTTCACCCCGATGTGCGTCGAATGCTAATGACACAAAAGGCTTTTGTCGAAGGTGGCAGAGCAATGATTTATTATGCTGCCAAACTCGTTGACACCATTGAAACCTCAAAGGATGAAAAAGCCAAGAAACGCGCTGACTATCGTCTTGGTTTTGTAACACCAATTCTTAAAGCATTTTTAACTGAAATAGGTAACGAATGTGCGAGTGAGGGATTACAAGTATTTGGCGGTCATGGCTACATTAAAGAATGGGGCATGGAACAAATTGTCAGAGATGTGCGAATTTCTACGCTGTATGAGGGAACGACTGGTATTCAAGCACTTGATTTGTTGGGAAGAAAAATCCTATTAAGTCGCGGAAAATCGCTGAAGAGCTTTACTATGGAGGTGTTGGCGTACTGTAAAGACCATAGTATGATTTCAAACAACCCGCATAAGCGACAAATGAATCGATTTATTTGGCCACTCAGCAAAGCCATCGCCAATTGGCAACAGTATTCTTTGCGCATCGCACTTAAAGCGAAAAAAGATCGCGACTTTGTTGGTTCGGCATCAGTTGATTATTTGATGTACTCTGGCTATATCATGATGGCATACATGTGGGCACAAATGGCACAAACGTCATATGAGAAGCTTGCTGGCGAGGTTGAAAACCGCGACTTTTACCGTGCAAAAATTAAAACTGCTGAATTCTATTTTGAGCGCTTGTTACCAAGAACCAAATCTCTTGCAGCAACTATGATGGCTGACCCTAAAACGCTAATGCAATTGGATGAAGAATTGTTGTCATTTGTGTAAGCGATTAGATGATAGGGAGCTAATGCACTTGTATATTAGCTCCCGTTAGTACGACTAGTTTAATTGATACTCGTGCTTTACAATTTCAATAATGCGTTGCATATGTATTTCAATATTGTCACCGCCATTAGATAGCAAAACAAGCATTAATCCCGTTGATGGAACTAATGCAACAAATGATTTGAAGCTATCGTTTGAACCGTTGTGAAATAGATATGTGCTGTCATTACTTTTTGGCTTACCTACGACCCAACCATAACCTTGACCCTCGTTTCCCCCTGTTTGTACATGCATTTTATACATTTCTCTAAAAGACTCTTGGCTTAAGATAGTGCTTTCTAATAAGGACACTAGTAATAGCCAAAGATCATTGGTAGATGAGACTTGCCCGCTTGATCCATTAATGTAGAGATTAGTCTCGTACATTAAATGCGTGTTTCCGTAGTTGAGTGCTTGGCCGTTTAAAGGTTCACTCTGTTTATCGATTACATAAGAATGAGCCAGTGATAAAGGGTTAAAAAGGTTCTCTTGCATATAATACGCAAATGGCACACCTGTTAACTCTTCAATAATATCAGCAAGAAGTGTGAAATTGGTATTACTGTATTGAATTTGTGTGCCCGGTGGAAAATCTAACGACGGGTTCTCGCTAAAGTAATTTAGTACTTTACGATTGTCTAAGTTATTTAGCCAATCCCAACCTATGCTTTGCATAAATCGGTTAGTAAAAAAATTGGGAATACCTGACTGATGAGTTAATAGGTGGGAAATCTTTATAGGCTGCCATGATGGATCAAGATGAGTTAACACGGAAGTAATTGAATCGTTGTAGTTGAGTAGTCCCCGTTCAACGAGTTGTGCGATAGCTATTGCAGTAAATGGCTTGCTAACGGATGCCAGCCTAAAAGGCGTATCAGAAGTAACCGGTATACTATTAGTTGAATCTGCAAGCCCGATACTTTTTTCATAGACTTTGTTTCGACCTTTAGCAATGATTAAAGATATGCCTGCAGATGACTGCGATAAATTTTGTCCGAAGTAGTTATCTAGGTTTTCTTCAAGTGATAAGTTTGTGTTTTGCTCTGAAGTGATATCAACTGTTTCAATGGTAGTTTCGCTCTGCCCGCAGCTTACTAATAAAAGCAAAGTTATTATGCTAAATACTTTGGCTTTAATGGCTACATTAAGTTGGCCCTGCGGCATCCATTCTATAAATTCGCTAATAATTTTAAGTTTTGTATTCACAAGCTTTCCTAAGTTAGTTTTTTAGACTAGCTTGGCATTGTTGCTCGTTTTTTAAAGTGAATTCATTGCCCAATGAGTTCATTGGGCATTGATTTATTGAAGAGTATATGTAGTACCTGATCTAATTAATAAATAAAATTTCATTAAATACAAGGTGTTGCTAAGTTTGAATTGGAAGTTTAGGTTTAAGGGGAACTCTCAATAAATTGTGAGCGATATTGCTTAGGTGTAATATCTTCGTACTGCTTAAATAAACGATTAAACGTAGAAGAAGACTTTATACCGGACTCATACGCGATGATTTCGAGTTTTTCATTTAGGCTATTTGGGTGTTGTAAACGTAGCTTTATTTGATCAATTCTATAACGGTTAATAAATTTATAAAACGTTGTATTTAGTTCATGGTTCAATATGTAAGTGAGTTCTTTGGGCTTTAAATTAGTCATGTCAGCCAGTGATTTAAGATTAATCTCGGGGTCTAAATAAGGCTTATTCTGCTGCATGAAATTTAACAATATTTGCGTACTATGTTTGATATTTTCATGCTCATTTGTTTTCGTCGTGTCCGCTTTATGGTCATACTTGGGTGAAATAACTGAGCTTGAATGAACTTCTGTAAGTGAAAGGTTAAATAGCTGAGGATTTAGTAAACAATAATATCCTAACCAGTATATTAGCAAACTCATACTTAACCAAAATAGTTCTAAAGTGTTTTGAGTTCTTTGCTGTCTTAGGATTTCTATATCTGCTCCAAAAAGTATCAACCAAAACAAGAAAATTAAGCATAGTGCAGAGACTAAATACCTGACGAAGTTTAGCCCTATATTATCGGTATTTGCTAAATGATCGGTTAGTCTGTTTTTAGCTCTTTTTAGCAATATTGAACATGAGATTAAATAAGATAATAAAGAAATAAAAACAATACTTTGAATGATACTAGCGATCGATGTTAGAAGGGCAGACCCTTGTATTTGTTGGTGACTTGTAATGCCTTGGCTACTTATGAAAACAATGATGACTGCGTAAATTATTGGTAGTAAGAAGTGTTTCAAATCTTTACTATTGCGCAGCTGTTGACAGTCGATGAGATGTTTTACAAACAAATAAATGCACGGCCCTAATATGCATGCCAAAGTGCTACTGAGTAAAAATAAAACAGAGAATTGTTGGTTGCTTACTTTAATCTCAAGTATGTTGCGAATGTTGATTAGCGACATAACAGCAATAAAAAGCGATAAATAACGAACCGCTAGTGAGGTTTTTAAAGGCTTTCTAAAGCTAATTACAATGGATAAAATTAGTCCATGTAAACTGCCAGCAAGTATAATGGCTTGTAACAGAGTAAAGGGCAAAATTTAAAGTGCATTATTGATCGTTAAGCAAGTGTAAACCGATGAACTAATTGTGTCTATATTTTGTACACATCTAAAGGAGGGAATCGCCAAAACCAGCGCTGTTTGAAGGTTAATACTCAATAAGGATTATATACATTAACTTCTTAATTCAACTAGGCAGCTGTTACATAATTCGTTAATATCTCGCCTTTATTTTTTGATTTTGTGAAGATTATGTCGCGCGTCATTATTATACTGTCGATCTTTATCGGTGCTTTTCTCTTATTTCAGGTACAGCCATTAATTGCAAAAGTTATATTACCCAAATTTGGCGGTGGCGCGGCAGTATGGACGGCGAGTATGCTGTTTTTTCAGGCGATATTGTTTCTTGGTTATCTGTATGCACATCTTTTGACTCGTTGGCTTACACCAGTAAAACAATGGATTACACACACAATACTCGTTGTATTCAGCTTAATTTGGTTGCCCATTGGTGTTAATACCGACGCATTCTATTTGGTTGATGGTGCGCCAGCGCTGTCTATATTCGTCACTTTATTTGCTGCGGTTGGCGTACCTTACTTCATCTTGAGTTCAACAGGGCCTATCGTGCAACGATGGTTAACTTATTTTTATACACAATCACTACCGTATCGATTGTACTCGGTCTCTAATATTGCTTCGTTATTAGCGCTTATTAGCTTTCCATTTCTTGTTGTACCTTACCTTACCAGCGAGCAGCAACAGGTAACATGGACGGCAGGCTATTGTGCATTTTCTGCCTTAATGTTGGTGCTCATGTTTTCGTTTTGGCGAAACAAAAGCGACTTGACTGATTCACGAGCAATAGCAGAAGAGCCGGAAATACAAGTACAGCCTTTGTCATCCTTCATTATTACATTATGGCTTTTTTTATCTGCGTTGGGGGTTGTGTTGCTTGTCGCAACGACGAGTGCGATGACCCAAAACGTGCCTCCTGTACCGTTTTTGTGGATTTTACCGCTAAGTTTTTATTTATTAACGTTTATTATCTGTTTTCATTCGAGTCATTGGTACGTGCGTTGGTATTGGGTGAGCTTTTTCATACTAGGCGCTGTGCTAGGTATTTTAATGCACTTTATTGGTTCACAGTTTGATATTGTGTCGCAAGTAATTATTTACGCGAGTATTTTGTTTTCTGGCTGCATGATTTGTCATGGCGAGTTAACGCGTATTAAGCCGGGAGCACAGCACTTAACTCTCTTTTATTTGATGATGTCACTCGGTGGTTTTCTCGGTAGCGCATTGATTACGTTCGTCGCGCCACAAATATTTGATTATTTTATTGAATACCCATTGTCACTTATCGTTGTACTATTGCTAGTGGCGATTTCAAACAAAGTAATATTTGGCGAACAAAAAGTTAAACAGGCATGGATCTCTGAAGTGTCCTTCACGCTTGGTATTATCTTAGCTGCTGGCTTTTGGTTGCTCAATCAGCAATATATTAAAAGCGATGTTTTTAGCGCCCGTAATTTTTATGGTGCGCTAAGCGTTAAAGATGTCACGATTAATGGAAAAACTGAGCGTCGCCTAATTGATGGTACAACGTCACACGGCACGCAGTACATTGACCCAAGCGAAGCGCATATACCACTCAGCTACTATCGAGCGCAAACAGGTGGTGCGATTGCTTTTAATGCATTAGTAGATCGTGAAATTAGTGCGGGCTTTATCGGCTTAGGGGCTGGCGCATTGGCTGCTTATGGAAGAGAAGGGGATTCTTTCCACTTTTATGAACTTAACCCTGCGGTACTTTCAGCAGCGCAAACTTATTTTAGTTATTTAAGCGATAGCAAGGCAGAAGTTCAATACACTTTAGGAGACGGCCGTGTTTCACTGCAAAATGAGCTTGATTCAGGCATAAAGCGTAAGTTTGATTTACTCGTTATCGATGCCTTTTCAGGCGACAGTATACCGCAGCATTTAATTACGGTTGAAGCTGTGGCGCTGTATTTAGAACATTTATCTGAGCAGGGGATTATTGCGTTTCATATTTCCAACACGCACTTAAATTTGAAACCCTTAATTATTGGTATCGCCAAAGCGTTAGATTTGGAAGCGGTTTATTTTAAAAAGTCCGGTGAACAGATGGGGGAGCATGACACTGAATGGATGTGGTTAACAAATAACAAGCAAGCATTGTCGCATATCAGTGTTATTCGCCTTGGGCAGCGCACTCTTCCTCACGAAGATGGCATTATATGGACAGACGACTTTAGTCCGTTGTTATCCGTCCTTAAGTAATTCATATAGATAGTAAGTGGAGGAAACTTCACTTACTAAACTACTTTCACCTCTATAAATATTTTTCAGTATCTCAAGCAAAAGTTTAAAGGAATAAACACAACATTTTAAAAAAAGTGAATAATATTTAGGCAATGTTGTCATTGCGTGCTATCATTGCACTCGTTAAATTAGTTCTACCCTATATCGATCATCGCTTCAACGCATTAGTTCTTCGTTAGACATTAGTTGTTTCTCTACTGAATAATTGTTCAAAGCTATTCGCTAAAGTTAGTTCCTTTTTTGGCAACAATCGTTGCTTTTGCAACTTACAATATTTATTTTTTGGAGTTTTTATGTCTAAATCAACTGGTACAGTAAAGTGGTTCAACGAAGCTAAAGGTTTTGGTTTTATTTCTCAAGCGGATGGCGGTAAAGATGTATTCGTACATTTTCGTTCTATTCTTTCTGACGGTTTCAAGAGTCTTACTGAAGGCCAACAAGTTGAGTTTACAGTAGAAGAAGGTCAAAAAGGCCCTCAAGCAGCTAATGTATCTGTAATCTAGTCTGTTTTTAAGATGTTAAGCCTAGCAAATGCTAGGCTTTTTTATATATATATATTTATTTATCTATACAAAGCGTGATAGCAAATAAGTAGACCGACAACGCAACATATCTTCGATCATAATTCCCGCTGCGATTAAACGATACTCATATTGTTAAGGATCATTCCTATAGCCTGGTAAATAAATTGGTTCCAGAGCTTTTGCGTCATCTAACCATTCGTTCACGTAGGGGCGAGCTAGCAGGGTTTCTATCCATTTTTGAACTTTAGGCCAGCGACTATCAGGTTGAAAATGAGAGAAAAACCTGACTACTGAAGGCACAAACATAATATCAGCCAAAGAATATTCGCCGACTAAATAAGTGCCATTGAATTGAGCAATCGACTCTTCCCAAATGGTGTATACCTGTTCAATCGCAGTAATTTCATCTTGAGACAATGCTTTTTTGTCAGGATAAAATGCACTTTCAAACGATAAGCAAGGGCAAACTCGACCAAAAGTTGAATGTTGCCATGAGGCAAGCGACCTCGCTCTGGCGCGTGCTTGTATGTTTTGAGGGAGTAATTTGTTGCCTCCTAGCTCATTCGCGTATTCCATGATGGCCATAGAATCATAAATAATAAACCCGTCATCATTGAGCACTGGAACAGCAGCTGGCGGGGAAAATTCACCGATTTCCTTTAGATTGTTCCAACGTTGCGGCCTTCTAATATCCACAATTACTTCACCAAACGAGATACCTTGCTCTTTTAATGCTAGCCAAGCCCGAAAAGCCCAGCTTGATGCATTTCTGTTGCCGCTATACAAAACTCTATTCACATGCACTCCTGAAATGGTGTTCCAAAAATTTGTGGTTCATTATAGGTTGATTCTTAAAATGAAACGCGGCTAATATGCATTGAATGCGCCTAAATGGCGTCGAATATTTCAAATTTATGAGGAAAAGCTGCATGGATACGTTTGACAGAGCAATTCTTAGCTCTTTGCAAACCAACAGCCGAATGAGCACTGAAAAACTAGGGGAGTTGGTAGGGCTATCAGCCTCTGCTTGTCAGCGTCGTATTAAAAAGCTTAGAGCGGATGGCGTAATTGAACGCGAAATCGCTGTTCTTAATAGAGACAAATTAGATGGTTATTCCACTGTAATCGTTGATGTAATTTTAGAAAATGGCGGTGAAAAAATTCTAGATGATTTTATGGAGATACTCGATGGCGAAGATTTAGTTCAGCAGTATTACTATACGGCTGGTGAAGTTGATTTTGTCTTAATCATAGTGACGAATAACATGGATGAATATGATGGTTTAACGCGACGAATTCTCATGTCGAACACTAACGTAAAAAAGTTTCACTCTAAGGTGGCGATAAAATCAAACAAACTAGGGCTTAAGATACCTTTGTAATGTTTGAGTTGGAAAATTGACTCCTTATCAAAACGGATAACTCTCAATTTTTCAAATAGAAATGTCAGATCTAGTCTGGACTAATTGAGAGCATGCATGAGTATTCAATAAACTATATTTCGCGCTCGATGCGTGTCCCAATAATCACTTTCGCTTATGTTGTTAGGTAGTCAATTTTCAAGTTCGTAATTAATAACTACCAAAGAAAAAATTACCAACTCCCTGAATTTTCCATGTCTTTCCATGGCTGCTTAGGAGGTAGTGGTTCACCTTTTTGTAGTAATTCAATTGAGATGCCATCAGGTGATTTTACAAATGCCATGTGGCCGCAACGAGGAGGGCGGTTAATTGTAACTCCAGCATCCATTAGTTTTTGACAAATTTGATAAATATCATCGACTTCAAAGGCGAGATGACCAAAGCTTCTACCTACACGATATTTCTCTTCTGATTCCCAATTATGTGTTAATTCAATTTCTGCACCGCCATTCTCTGCTGCTAGAAAAATCAGCGTAAATTTTCCTGCAGGGACGTCTTTACGTCGAACTTCGTGCAAACCTAATAGGTCGACGAAAAATGCAAGCGATTCTTCCACGTTAGATATTCTGATCATTGAGTGAAGAAATTTCATTTGGTGCTCCTTTTAGGACTGAACATAAATGCTTTTTTGAATAGCCACTGTATAGGTTTGTCCTTCAAGGTTAATATTCAAGGTATATCTGAAAAATTGCTTAAATATAGTTTCACTATTTAATAATTGATAGTCATGTTTAGATTTTTTAAATATGACTAAAACTTGCCCTTATTTCTCAGGAATTGAGTATTCGATTAGCTCTTCAACATACTTATAATCATCTTGGATTTGCGTTAGCTTAATGAAGTTTTTTAAAGCTGGCGCGTACCAGAATATTTCTTCTGTGTTTGCACTGTAACCTCTCGAGTTCGTAATTTTGCCTTTGTATCTAATTTGGTAAGCACTAAAAACACCCGCTGCAACTTTTTCTTTTCTGAACGAGAGCACTTCCGCTACTTGACTGGTTTTGCCTTCGGTACCATCTTGGCTTTGCCAGCTTTGTTCATATGTCCATTTTTTACCGACTTTTAGCGGCCAGTCATATCGAGGTGTGGGGCTTTGACTAGGCGCAATAACATCTGCCAATAAAGTCGTGTGGTCTTCACCTTTCAAATGCAAGGCACCGTCTACGCTCACTATTTCTTTGGTGTCTATTCCACTGGCACGTTCTTCACCTTTAGACGTCACCCCTTTGTATTTCCAAACCCATTTTTCACCTACCTCGTAATCTTCAAGTCTTGGTTGCTGGTGAGCTGCTAGTTGCGTAGCAACGGCTTGCGCACTAAATGCTGTAAGTAAAATAAATATTATTGTGTGACTTTTCACTTTAAATTTTCCTTGTTCAGATTCAATCTATTCAAAATTTGGTGGCAGTATTTTTCTTAGAATTTGTAGTAAATTGACTACTGTTAATTTAATGATTGCTGGGAAAAATGCATGACGAATACATGATTTTTAGTGACTTTTTGTGACATCTAATGGAATGCTTCTATTATTTGGCAGAACTGAAGATAAATTCAGGATTACTGTTTTGTTAATTAAGAACATCGTATGAATAGCAACACGCTTTACATAAACGATATCAATAATGCATGATCAGTTAATTGATAAGTATGGTAAATAGTACAAAAAGTTTGACTTTGATGACGGTTAAGTGATTGTATAATTACATAACGAAAAACATGGAGATTGTTTTTCGTTTAAGTTGTCGAGGTACTAAATTGAAATTTGCTGTTGTCTTACTAGTTTTGTTTTCATGCTCACTTAGAGCAGAGCAATTACACTTTGTAGCAGAAGACCTTCCACCTTATCATTTCACTGACAAATTTGGTCAAACTCAAGGCGTACTAGTTGATATAGTTAAAGCCGTTGCCGAGCAAGCGAAAGTTGAGTATACCATCGAATTATATCCCTTTGCTCGCGCATTCAATCTACTTAAAGCCAAACCAAATGTATTAATGTTTTCACTGCTTAAAAGCCCAAGTAGAGAAGAACAATTTATTTGGCTTGGGGATATTTTTCATAATGCCGCCTATTTAGTGGCACTAAAAGGTAGTAAGCCTCAGCTAGTTAATCTAGAGGAAGCTAAAGCTTACACTGTAGGAACGATCCGAGGCTATTATAGTGAAGCATATCTTCGAGAAGCTGGTTTTGAAGAGGGAGTAAATTTGTCGCTAAGTGTTAGGTACCAAGAATTGTGGCAAATGCTATTTAACCATCGTATCGATTTTGTCTTAACTAATACGCTTTCTTTAAATAGCGAATTAAATAAATTGGGGCTCGATGTAATACGTATCGAACGAACGCTCGAGTTGACTGACTTTCCATATGAATTGCATCTTGTTGCAAACCTATCGCTGGCTCCGTCAACCGCGAATGTATTACAACAGGCGCTGAAAACCATTAAGGCTAATGGTGAATATCAAAAGATCTTAAAACAGTGGAATATACACTAGGACACATAATTTGTTGGCGTTTGTTGGTTTTTTGCTGCACACCATAGACAAGAAAGGTGTACAGCAAAAACGGTGTTGATTCAAAAGTAGAGTAATAAGCCGCCTTGCTTGTATTTCATCGTGCTGACGATAAGCGATAAAGATAACTTAGTTAATGAGTTTAGCTTTTAGTATCTACAAGCCTTTCTACTTGCCGTTTAAAGTATGCGGTGTTGCGCGATGACTTCTCTTCCGCTAGTTTAAGTCCTTTCCGATACGCTGATAAAGCTTCTTTTGTTTGGCCTGCATCTTCATAGGCCTGAGCCAGTGCATTAATCGCACGGAATGAATCCGGATACTGCGTCGCATTGAGTTTAAGTATGTTTAACCCTTTTGATTGATGACCATCATCAAAAATGACGAACCCTAAAGATCTTAATGCTGTTTCGGGAATTTCTTCGGATTCTTGATACTTATTAGCCCGCTCACGATAGTATTTCGCAAGCCCATCCATGCCACCACGTTGCAAATAGTCTTTCAAAGCAGAGTAGCGGGGAGTCTGATAATCTGAGAACACAAATGACAGACCAGCATACAGCGTTAAATATGGTGTGGTCATGTGAACTTGCTGTGGCATAGTATGATGTTGCCAATTCAATTTTTGAATGGGTTTATCCTTCAATAAATTTACAAACTTATTATATGCTTGTGTTGCAGCTTTACCTTCAGCATTTTCATTGCCGAAGCTAATAAATAATGATTTTTCTGGCAAAGCATTAGGTAATGTAAGTGTTGTGAATTGGTCAAGAATTGCTGCATTGTTTATTTGTATGACGGGACTCGCTGCGATGTAGTTATCAAATAAATGAGGGTGTTTAGCTAAAGTATTTAAAGTGAATGCGCCTGCCATTGAGTGTCCGAATAGCGTTTTATGATCAGATGTGCGAAACCGTTTTGCGATGATTGGAAATACTTCGTCGCTTATAAACTTGAGAAAGCGTTCTTTTTCTCTAGATAGGTCTCTGCCACGCGTACCTTGGTTATTGGTAATTGCAACGATGATACTTGATGGTATGAGCGATTCATTTTGCAATATGTTTTCGGCTTCCATGGCGTGAGGTAAGTGCCGTTTACCATCTAGGATATAGACTACGGGATAGTGCTTTTTTGAATTTGCATATTCGCTGGGAAGGTGGATAAGTAATTCACGTTTCTCTCCTAAAATTTTTGAACTTATGCCTAACGACATATAGCTTTGTTCCAGTGTCTGTTCTTCTTCGGAAATAATTCCAATTGGATTTGCTTCAGGTGTCAAATTGCTTTTAGCGAATGTGCTATTTGTGACTGCGATGCTTCCTAACAGGGCAAAGGCCCAAATGTTTTTTTTGAGGGTCATTCTTTTGTTAACTCCGTGCACTCAAATTAGAGTGACAAAACTTAACAAACCAGCAATAGTAAGCGTCAATACCTATCGGATTTACCTTAATATAGCGACAGAATTACTAGAAAAAGCGTTAAACAACTTGAATCGTTAGATGATTTGTTGATGTGATTTAAAAGGTAAATTGATTGCACTAAGCGCAAGTTTACGTCAATTTCACTCTAAATTGGCTTGGTGTTTTCTGAGTGTACTTTTTAAATGCGTTGTTAAAAGATGTTTTGTTGTTAAATCCTACCTGATAGGCAATGTCAATAATCGCTAAATGATGAAATTTAGCATCTGCTAACATTTGTTTTGCGCGTTCGATTCTTGCGGAATTAATATAGTCGTAAAAGCTCTGTCCGAGTTGCTCATTTAGCGCTTGAGAAAGGTGATGTGGAGAAACATTAAGTTTTTTAGATAGAGAAGCCAACGAAACTTCATTATCGAGGTAAAGCTCTTCACTTTGCATTATTGAAGTTAGCTGGTCGATAATTGCTTTGGAATTCAATTCGTTTAATGTGGATTTGCCATACTTTTCTTTGGCTTTAACTAAAACCTGTTTGAAATGAATTTCTGGTTTACTGATACCCCAAAACCCAATTAAAAAGATAAAAACACACTCAGATATACTGACAGCCAAGCGCATTGAATCGAGTATATCTGCGCCCATTATCTTGGCTGACATTTTTACGATATCAATCGCTAGTAAAATAGCGTATCCCGCTATTAGAATCATGAGCCAATCAACTTTTGCTTGTTCTAAATTTGATAGATTTTGTTTTAAATCCATATGGTGTTGTCTTATTCGTAACCAAGCTGCAATTAAGCAGCAGCCTAGTTGAATATTTACAAACATGAAAAAATAATACCAAATATGCTGGCTAAAACCTCCATCGATGAGATAGAAGTGAGACGTTTTAAAAAGCGCTCCAACCAGTGGGCCTGCCACAAGCAAAGTTATTATTTTAGGGGAGAGCGGTTCACCTTTGGTATAAAAAACAACATATGAAAACAACAAAGGTCCATAGAGTAACTGTAAGTAAAATGTCTTAGGATGAATGATTAGGTAATGATATAAATCTGGTAAGAAGACTATATATTCGTTCCACAATGGAATGACAATAAGCAAAATGAACATGGCTAGGGTTGTGTTAGCCAAACGTGTGCCTTTTTTCTTGAAAAATAACAACAATGAGAGTGCAAGACCTTGGCCTACGCTCAGTAATAGGATTATTTTAAGAAACTCATCAGCCATATTTAAATTACGAATATTGTGTTTGAAATATCTTTATGCAGTTAACTGTCTGTCATCATAGAGAAATTACTTGGATTTCATATTGTATGATCATAAAGCAACCAAAGCATAACTGTTTACTAATGCTTTTTGTAAAAATGTTCGTATATTAGTTCAGTCCCGTCATTCAATTCTTATACGGCTTCAATAATACAAATACCATATTAGGGCTTACAGTTACACTAAGCTAACTTACTATTGTCATTAATGTAGTTTACGTTAATACGCCAACTTAGTTGCCAGCTGTCTTACTGGTTTGGTGTATCAAATGCAACTAATCTTTAGAGAGTGATAATAAAGAGGTTGCACTAGAATAATACTAAGGCTAGGGCGATTAGTGTCTACTATATTGCATGATATTCAGAAAGTTACATTGTTTATCTTGTTGATTTTGTTGTGATAATTCTTATTGTGCATGTTGGCAATAAAATTGTTGCTGTCTAACTAATATTCAATAATAATTGCTCGCTTTTTTTGTGGAGCAAATCGATGGTTGGCACCCGGTCAACCCCGTGAATTGGAGTACAACATGAGTGACTTATTAGGCATTGCCATTTTAATATTATTTGGTGCTTTGTTTGCTGTGTCAGAAATTTCCATTGCCGCTTCGCGGAAAATCAAATTGAAAGTCATGGCCGATGAAGGTAATGAAAAAGCTGCAGCCGTAATTCGTTTACAAGAGCAACCTGGTAGTTTCTTCGCGATGATTCAAATTGCTCTCAATGCTATTGCAATTTTAGGCGGGATCATTGGTGAACAAACTCTGACCCCATACACAGCTAAGCTTGTTGCATTGGTATATTCTGGGCCAATGGCGGAACAGATTAGCTTCGTGTTATCTTTCTTAGCCATCACATCGTTATTTATCTTATTCGCGGATTTATTGCCGAAACGCATCGCCATGATCATGCCAGAAGCCGTTGCATCAAGAATTGTTGGCTTGATGAATGGCATTACCTATGCACTTTCTCCGCTGGTAATATTTTTTAATAGCATCACCAACCTCGTCTTGCGTATTTTTAAGATGCCTACGGTCCGAGAAGATGTGGTGACTACCGAAGACATCGTCGCCATGATGGATGCGGGCGCAGAGCATGGTTCGTTGCAACAACAGGAATACCAATTATTAGGGAACGTGTTCGAACTTGAAGGGCGCACCTTGCCCACCGCTATGACCACGCGGGATGCCATTGTGTATTTTGATATTAAAGACGATAGCGCAACTATCAGCGCCAAGATTTTAGAGCACCCACATAATTACTTTTTAGTTTGTGACGGCCACTTGGATCGCGTTGTTGGCTCGGTCGAGTCGAAGCAGATATTACGTCAATTGCTTAAAGGTGAATCTACGCATTTAACCGATAGTATGATTCAAAAGGAGCTCTTGTATTTACCCGAGACTTTAACTCTTTCGGAAGCCCTTAACGAATTTAAATCTGCGGCTCAGCCATTTGCCTTAGTGGTAAATGAGTACGCGATGGTTGTTGGTCTTGTGACGCTAAAAGATTTGATGAGTAGTTTTATGGGGAATCTAGTCACCAATCATGGCGATGAGCAAATAGTCCAGCGTGATGCTAATTCTTGGTTAGTCGATGGTGTGACGCCGATAGTAGACTTAATGAAGCTACTAGACATCGCGGAATTTCCGAACGATAACCAGTATGAAACCCTTGCTGGATTCCTAATTTATACGTTAAAACGCATACCAAAGCGCACGGATTACGTTATCCACGACGGATACAAATTCGAAGCCATTGACGTTGATGGTATCCGAGTTGAGCAACTCTTAGTCACGCGCCTTGCAAATCCTTCAGTTGCAGCGACCGATGTCACTAACTTAGCGCCCTAGGTCAATTAGCACAAGTTGGTTCTAGGGCACACACAAAAACGCTATCATGGCAGCAGTGTTTCGTAACACGGCTGCTGGCTGGGCAGTTTTATTAAAGAGAATTTTACTGTTCCAGCTTGTCTTTTAGCACGTAGATATCGCCATCGAAACTGCCTTGAATCGTTAAGCCTTGTCCCGCTAACTCTTTAAGATAATCGATATGCTCTTGCGTGATTTGCTGTCCCGGCACTAATAGCGGAATGCCCGGTGGATATGGAGTCACTAAACCGGCACAAATGCGGTTGTTGCTTTTGCCAATGGGCACAGATTCGCGCTCACCGTAGAACGCGTCGCTTGGAATACAGGCCAAGTCAATTGCCGGTAACTTCTCTGGTAAGCGGGAACGTCTGGTTGATTTCGATAGTTTCACCTTGCCGCTATCAAGTTTTTTCAGGGCATTGTATAACCGAATGATTTTCGAACGCGTGCCACCCAGTGTGAGTAATACCAAAATGGTACTGTGTGTGTATTTTTCTATTTCCAGCCCAATTTCGTCGAGTAGAAATTTATGAATGTCTTTCAATGAGTATGGCAACTCGCTGATGTCGATGAGAATTTTTAACGGATCGTGGCCCATGTTGTCGTCACTAAAGTGAGGGAAAATTTTGACAAAATCTTGTTTACCTAGCACTTTAATGTGCTTGAGTGAAGCCATCTGTTGCTTAAATTCTTCTACATGATTCAATAAGGCATTGAGTAGTTTATAGCCTTCCATCTCCAATTGCTTTTGGCACACATCGAGAGATGCAATCAGTTGATATTTTGGCGATGTGCTGGCGTAGATGCTATAAATTTCGCGAAAAAAGTCAGCATCGAAATCTGGATCGTTAATATGAATGTAGGACGCCTGAGAAAATGCTGACACTACTTTATGCGCTGAATGAGTGACGTAGTCGGCGCCTGCATGTATGGCGGAGTAATAGCGTAAGCTGGGATGAAATAGCGAGTAAGCAAACCACGCTTCATCAATAAACACTTTGATACCATGCTGATGTGCAAAATCTACCACTTGCTTTAGATCGCTTAGAAGACCATCGTAAGTGCAACCAGTGAGTACTAGCAACTTCGCGTCAGAGTTATGTTCAATTGCTTGCTTGATGTCGGCTAACGACGGTGGCGCGAAAATGCCATATTTCGGATTTAAAATACTCGATAAATAGATAGGAAAACTAGCCGATTGCAAAATACCATAGTGCACAGATTTATGGCAATTGCGGTCGATAATCACTTTGTCCCCCTTTCGCAGCAGTGTTTGCAAAATGATCTTGTTTGAGGTAGACGATCCGTTCGTGACAAAATAAGTACGCTTCACCTCAAATGTCGCAGCTGCCGATTCTTGGGCACGACCAATAGTATTGGTGCTGTCCGACAAAGAGCCTAATGAATCTACGGAAACCGAAAGATCGCCCACGAACACATTCCGGCCATAAAACTGATAAAAATCTTTGATATAAGGTGAGTTTCTAAAGCTAGAACCGCCGCTATGGCCTGGAGTGTGCCATGAGTCGTTTGATTCGCCCACGTAGCGGCGATACGCTGTCCAAAATGGAGTTTCCGCTCTATCATCAAAGTCATTGATCATATAGCCTAAGATTGCTTCCGGATCTGAAATTACTTCGTCTTTAAAAAAGAAGGACTCGATTTCCTCAGATTCGTTGACTATTTCTAGTCCTTTAGTGTCGTCGCCGATAACATAAACCGGCAACTCGAGACGGATCCCTTTTAATTGCTCGATAAATCGACTATAAGTTCGTTCGCCTACCTTGTTGTGTACATCCCAACTAAGCACTACTGCCTGAATGTCACCGTCTTCTTCTACATGCTCTAACGCTAGCTTCAACTCGAGACATTCGATTATATCAATGTGAATATCACCTCGCTCAAAATTAGGAATAGTTTTCGATAGATTCGTTGACAGCTCTTGCAAGGTGAGTGGGTCTTGCTCAATCAGTAAAATACGAAGTAAAGGTATCATAGGGCCAATCGCAATGAAATTTTATACTGATCAGTAGCATAGCCAAAGGCTTGAGACTTGTGAAATTATTATGTTGAAAATATTTCATTGATTATGCTATTTCATCTGTATGGCCGTATGCATAGATAGGATTGGTATTAGGGGCTGTTGATTTACAAGATTTGAAAACTGCTTGAAACTAAAGCCCTGATACTCACAGCTTAAATAACATGAAGTACTACAGAAATTGATTGAGCAAGTTTGACAGGCAATAATTGCTTACACTGCTTTTTTGTCGTCCTTAAATGAAATATATAATCTGTTGGAATAATAAGGAGATAAAATGAAAATTTTTAATTGTTTAGTCTATATACTCTTGTTCGGATGTTTTATCAGTTATTCTTCTTTAGCAAGTGAAGTGCCTATATCGGGAACATTAGTCGTCGTAAATAAAAAGGATGATACGGTTAACTTTATTGACCTAAATAGTCGGAGAATCAAATTCACGCGCGCAACGGGTAAAGGGCCTCATGAACTCGCAATGAGTGCCGATGGACGTTTGGCTGTTGTTACAAATTATTCTGGCGGTAATAGTCTAACCATTTTCGATGTTCAACAAGCTAAAAAGATAAAAACCATTGATTTGACTAACTACCCCTGGCCACATGGCGTAATGTTTTTGAACGACCAGCGAAGCGTGGCGGTATCTTCTGAAGGCTCAGATAGTGTCGTCATCGTTGATATTATTGCGGGTCAAATTACCAAGGTTATTGGCACTAAACAAAAAGGCTCTCACATGCTGGCACTGCCCGAGTCTAGCAAGCGCGTTTATACCACCAATATGCATTCGAATACGGTATCTGAATTGGATGTTAGTTCTGGTGCGTTGCTGCGAAAAATATCAACACCTAACATACCCGAAGCTATCACGGTCAATAAAGAGGGCACAGAGCTGTGGGTTGGAAGCAATGACGATGGCTTGGTGACAGTATTCAATCTAACAAACAGTGGAGTGATTAAGCAATGGAGTGGCTTTCGCTTTCCTTATAGAATTTTGTTATCAAATGATGAGCAGTTTGGCGCAATCCCTGACTATAGAAAAGATACGCTCGATATCATAGATATAAGAAACAAAGAGAAAGTGCACCAGATAGAACTTGATAGGGGAACTGGACCTAAAGGGCTAGTTTTTTATCCGGATGATCGTACTTTGTTTTTATCTGCCTACGGTAAAGATAAGGTTCTGGTTATCGATGTAACTTCAGGAGTTACGTTATTTGAATTGCCTACAGGAGGCGGCCCTGATGGTATCGGGTATTCGCCCATTGTTTTACCTTAGTTAGATGATTTAGGGCTAAGACGCAGTAGTTAAGGTGGTTGTAACGGCTTGTTACGCTAGCAAATTGTTGCTTAAGATCCAACTTGGCTCAGAGTAGTCTTTGACTACTCTGACTTTTCTTTAAACTCACACAAGTCTTCAATAATACAAGCACCACATCTTGGTTTACGGGCAACACAGGTGTAGCGGCCATGCAAAATAAGCCAGTGGTGTACGTCAACTTTAAACTCTGCTGGAACAACTTTCAGTAGTTTTTGTTCTACTTGATCAACATTTTTGCCTATGGCAAATTTAGTGCGGTTAGAAACGCGGAATATATGCGTGTCAACAGCTATTGTTGGCCAGCCAAACGCAGTGTTTAATACTACATTTGCCGTTTTTCGACCAACTCCGGGTAATGCCTCTAAAGCTGCGCGGTCTTCGGGAACTTCTCCATTGTATTTATCAATGAGGATCTGACATGTCTTAATCGTGTTTTCTGCTTTGGTATTAAATAGGCCGATTGTTTTGATATAAGACTTTAGCTTTTCTAATCCCAAGTCGAAGATGGCTTGTGGTGTATTAGCAACAGGGAAAAGCTTATCTGTTGCTTTGTTAACGCCGACATCAGTGGCTTGTGCTGATAACAACACAGCTATCAACAACTCAAATGGCGTTGAAAAGTTTAATTCGGTCGTGGGGTGCGGGTTGTCGTCTCTTAATCGAGTAAGTATTTCAAGTCGCTTTTCTTTATTCATAATGCTCTAAATTGTCGTGTTTGCGAATTAACTGTCAAAATTAACGCGTACACGTTCAATCGTTTGCTCTTTTTTAGGTTTTGGTTGTTTTTCTTTTAAGTAATTGTCGATTGCGTTTTTACCTGCAATTAAAAAGCCCATTGCGATAAAGGCACCTGGCGGCAATATAGCGAGTAGAAACTGGCTGTCTAGTTTGAATACTTCAATTGTTAATACGGTTGCCCAATCGCCAAATAGCAGCTCAGCTCCATAGAATAGGGTACCCTGACCAAGTAGCTCTCGAATGGCGCCTAACACAACAAGCACAAGTAAGAAACCAAGACCCATCATAAAGCCGTCAAATGTCGCAAGGTTGACAGGATTTTTAGAGGCATAGGCTTCCGCGCGACCGATAATGGCACAGTTAGTCACAATTAAAGGGAGAAAGATGCCTAATGATTCATAAAGGCCAAAGGTGAAAGCATTCATAAGCAATTGAACACAGGTAACAAATGCAGCAATTATCAAGACAAAAATGGGAATACGAATTTCTTTTGGCACCCAATTCCGAATCGCTGAAACGGTTGCATTAGAGCATACCAGTACAAAGAGAGTTGCTAGGCCTAAACCAAGGGCATTGATAACGGTCGACGTTACCGCTAACAGCGGACACAAGCCCAAAAGTTGTACCAATCCTGGGTTGTTTTTCCATAACCCTTGCCAAGTCAATTCTTTTAATTCATCGGAAATATTCACGATTTACTCCGGCACAGTTGTTCACTCGCTAACAGGCTTTCTTTGTTTTCATTAACGTAAAGCACAGTTCGTTTTACTGTATTTACAACAGCTCTAGGGGTAATAGTCGCCCCCGTGAATTGGTCAAATACGCCACCATCTTTTCTCACTCCCCAACGAATATCTTTTTCGCTCTCTACGTGGTTGCCTGCAAAACTTAATATCCAATCATCTTTTCGCAACTCAATTTTGTCGCCTAAACCAGGGGTTTCTTGATGTTTTAATGTTCTCACGCCCGAAACGGTACCGTCTAATGTCATGGCAACAATTAAGTCAATATTTCCATTATAGCCATCTGGAGCCGACGTCGTTATGGCAATGGCAACAGGCCTATCTTGCATTTTAGCAATGTAATAAGTTTGCAGCTTTTCGCTAAACGATTGGTCATTTAGCAAATGACAATCCTGATATAAGTCATTGTCATGAGAGCTTGGCTCAATAATGCTTGCCAGTGTATTGAGTAGTTGCGCCTGTTCTTGTCGTTCAATACGTGGTTGTGTGAGCAGGCTTATAATACCGACGATAGCTGTCGCAACTATGGCATATATAGCAAGCAACATCGCATTTTTCTGAATGGCATCTTTCACGCTAAATCCTCCTAGTGTCCGTACGTTCTAGGACGAGTGTATACATCAATCAATGGCGCAGCCATGTTGCATAATAACACTGCAAATGCCACTGCATCAGGATAGCCGCCATATTTGCGAATGATAAATACGAGGAAGCCAGCGAGTGCACCAAAAATGATTCGACCTTTGGTACTTGTCGCACCAGAAACTGGATCGGTAATAATAAAGAACGCGCCTAGCATTACTGCCCCATTTAACCAGTGGAACATCGTTGAAGCATTGGTGTCAGGACTTACCGTGAAGGCAATTAACGTACAAACAAAAAGGCTGATTAAAAAGCTAGCCGGTGTAGCAAGTGGGATCGCTTTTTTCGCTAGCAAAATAACGCCACCTAATAAGAAAGCGCCATTTAACCATTGCCAACCTACGCCAAAATGTTCGCCAATAACCATAGATTGCATGCTTTCTTCGATGGTCATACCTAGGGTTAAATTTGTTTTTACAGTGTCTAGCGGCGTGGCCATAGTTACACCGTCAACATGTGTTCTAAGTTGCTCTACTGAATAACCGTCTCTCGTAAAATCAGTAAAAATAATGTACAGGGTATCAATAAAGCCAAGGTCAAAATTCATCAGCGAGAGTGGGGGTTGCCATGAAGTCATTTGCACAGGAAATGATATTAGCAGCATCACATACCCTGCCATAGCAGGATTAAACGGGTTGTGACCTATGCCACCGTATAGATGTTTAACGATTGCAATGGCAAATATCGTGCCTAACACCGAAATCCACCACGGTGCCAGTGCTGGCAGGCTAATACCTAGAAGAATGGCGGTAACTATTGCACTGCCGTCAAATAATTCGTTGCTAATAGGGCGTTTACGTAAAGATAAGATAGAAAATTCCGTAAACAATGCAACGGCAACGGCAAGTGTAATGTGAATGAGATTGCCCCAGCCGAAAAAGTACCATTGTGTGAGAATCCCCGGAATGAGGGCGTAAATGACGAGCCGCATTAATGCAGACGTTTTACTTTGTACATGCTTGTGAGGTGAACTTGCGATCCAAAATGTCATGACGTTATTCAGACTCTAGTTGTTGTTTTTTAGCTTTAGCTTTTGCAATCGCAGCAGCTATCTTTTCTTGTTTGGTTCGGGCAACGGTAGCAACTGGTGATGGTTTAGTTTCCGGTTTATCTTCCGGTTCTTCTTTGGCCGACGGCTTGGAAGTTTCTGTTGCTTCGCTCTTTTGCTTTTTGGCTTTTGCTTTCGCAATAGCCGCTGCTATTTTTGCTGATCGATCATCGGTATTTTTATTGATCGATTCAGGTGAGTTTTCTTCAACTTCAGCGGATTCTTCATGATCGCCTGATTGAGATTTGGTCTCTTCGAGGTTCTTGGAAGGTTGATCAGAACTAGGTAATTGCTTCTTTGCTTTGGCTTTAGCTACAGCAGCTGCTATTCGTTTAGCTTTAGTCTCCTCAGCGTTTTTACTTTTTTCTGTGAGTTCGTTTGGTGTTTCAACTTCCGCTGGAGCAATGTCAGATGAGTCTGACCTTGCTTCACTCGCTTGCTTTTTCTTAGCTTTGGCCTTGGCAACAGCAGCTGACACTCTGGCAGATTTTTGTTTAGGAGAACTAAGCTCAGTGTCATCTTTAGCGCTGTCGTCAATTTTTTGTGCTAGTTTCTTCGCTTTAGCCTTTGCAACGGCTGCAGATACCCTTTTTGACTTCGTGTTTTGTTCAGTAGTCTCATTGCCATTATTAGAAGCGTTCTTTTCAAGTGTTTGCTCAGGCGCTTGCTCAATAATGTCAGCTTTCTGTGCTTTTTTGGCCTTAGCTCTAGCGATCGCTTCTGAAACTTGTGCTTTCTTATCGTCTTTAACTTCAGGGACGTTTTGCTCAACTTGCTCACTTTGTTGTGCTTGTTTCTTAGCCTTAGCGCGTGCTATTGCAGCCGCTGCTTTGGATTTAGCCGATGTTTCAGGTGCTTCGTCAGTAGTACCTTGATCCTTCTTCGCTTTAACGCGCGCTAGCGCAGCGGCAACAGCAGATTTCTCTTTGGTGCCTTCAGATGAGCCAGAATTCATACGTGCTCTGCGTGCCTCTGACGCTCTGCGCTGTTTTTCTTCACGTGCTTTTTTCTCACGCTCTAGCCGAGCCTTACGTGCTTCAAAGCGTTGTTTGGCTTTTTCTGCTTTAATGTCAGCCAATTGTTGTTGTCTAATTTCAGCTTTAGCGACGCGATAATAATGCACTAATGGGATGTGACTAGGACAAACATATGCACAAGCCCCACATTCAATACAATCGAACAAATTTAGCTTGTTGAGTTGTTCTTGATCTTTAGCTTTAGCGCTCCATTGTAATTCTTGAGGCAATAATAAACTTGGGCAAACATCTGCACATTGACCACATCGAATACACTCAATTTCTTGGGAGTCATTCGGTATTTCCTCTTCGCTAGGTGCGAGAATACAGTTTGTTGTTTTTACCACAGGCACAATTGGAGAAGGCAAGCTGAATCCCATCATGGGTCCACCCATAATGATGTGTTTCTTGTTGTGTTGTTGGTAGTTGCATTGTTCAAGTAGGAACTCTACTGGCGTGCCGAGCAATGCCCACACGTTTTGCGGCTTTTCTAACCCTTGACCACTCACCGTAACCACTCGTTCGATTAATGGTTTATCATTCAGTACAGCGTCTGCAATTGCGTAGCATGTGCCAACATTTTGCATCACAATACCTAGTGCACTGGGCAACACACCAGACGGGACTTCTTTACCCGTTAATACCTGAATAAGCTGTTTTTCTCCACCAGTAGGATAAATTGTTGGCAACACACAGACTTGAATTTTCTCATTCTGTGCACTCAACTTCTGTAACGCGTCAATAGCTTCGGGTTTGTTATCTTCAATACCAATTAATATGTGTTTGGGCGAAATGATGTGATCGAGGATCTCAATGCCATCAATAATCATCGCTGTTTGTTCGCGCATTAAAAGATCATCTGCCGTAATGTACGGTTCGCACTCGGCCGCATTGATAATCAAGAAATCTATGGGCGCAATGGTGCCAACTTTAACATGACTCGGAAAACCCGCACCGCCCATGCCAGAAATTCCTGCTTGCTGGATTTTTGTAACGATGTCTGATTTACTGAGTTCACTGTAATCGGTGCAAATTTCTCGCTCACACCATTGGTCTAAGCCATCTGTTTCTATCAGGATACAAGGTTCAGACATCCCTGAAGGATGCGCAATGACGCATGATTCAATCGACGAAATAATACCACTCGTAGGTGCATGCACAGGTACCGTCATAGTTGCCGTACTTTTTGTGAGAGGTTGTCCTTTCAGAACTTTTTGGCCGACTTCTACAATAACGTCGCCAGCGTCACCAATATGTTGACGAACTGGAATGCGCAATAGTGGCGGAATCGCCATTTTTTTAATCGGTTTATCTGTGGTTAAAAATTTTTGGCTAGGTGGATGAATTCCGCCATGAAATTTCCAAAATTTTCCGCGCTTTATGCGTTCGATAATAGATTCCAAAATTTCTACCTAATCCACTTGAACTACAGGAATACTGTTTAGATCCCATTGCCAATCTTTAGTTGTTTGGGCAACAGGAATCATCTTAATACAATCAACAGGGCAGGGGGCTACACACAAATCGCATCCGGTACATTCATCGCTGATAATCGTATGCATCTGTTTCGTTGTGCCAATTATAGCGTCAACTGGGCACGCCTGAATGCATTTAGTACAACCAATGCAATCTTCTTCAATGATAAAAGCAACTTTAGGTGTGTTGTCGACATCATGGGCTTCATCAAGCGGCTGAACTTCTACGCCCATTAAATCTGCTATCTTTTTAATTGTTTCTTCGCCACCTGGGGCACATTTGTTAATGGCTTCGCCATTTGCAACCGCTTCAGCGTACGGTTTACAACCCGGATAGCCACACTGACCACATTGTGTTTGAGGTAACAGCGCATCGAGTTGCTCTGCCAGCGGATCGCCTTCAACTTTAAAACGAACGGAGGCAAAGCCAAGTAATGCGCCAAATGCTGCTGCGATAAGTCCCAGCACTAGAATTGCAATAACTACTGACATTAGAACTTCACCAATCCAGAAAACCCCATAAAGGCCAACGACATTAATCCTGCGGTAATCATAGCTATAGCCGACCCCTGAAATGGCGCAGGAACATCAGCATTGGCGAGTTTTTCACGCATCGCCGAAAATACAATTAACACCAAAGAAAAACCTACAGCCGCGCCAAAGCCATAAATAATAGATTCAAAGAAATTGTGTTGTTCATACATGTTGAGTAAAGCAACACCCAATACGGCACAATTAGTAGTAATGAGCGGGAGGAATATGCCCAATAAACGATACAAATTAGCACTGGTTTTATGAACGACCATCTCGGTAAATTGTACGACAACGGCTATGACGAGAATGAACGACATTGTGGTAAGAAATTCAATGTTCAACGGGGCAAGTACATACGTATTAACCAAATAGCTTAATAATGACGCTAGTGTCATCACAAACGTAGTAGCAAATGACATGCCTATTGCGGTTTCAGTGCGAGAAGACACACCCATAAACGGGCAAAGTCCTAAGAACTTAACGAGAACGAAGTTGTTTACTAATACTGTACCAACAAGTAGCAGCAGGTAATCGGTCATGCTTATTTAACGAGATAATTAACAATTACAAGTATTATCCGTTGTTATAAAGCAAGAAACAACATGTAGAGCTGAGACTTATCAGATTAAATTTCACATTTATGACGATTTTGGTAATGAATTTGTACAATATTTCCTAAATCTAAACATAAAGTTGACTCTAAATTTTATGTGTTGTGATAAATATTAGGTCGCCAAACTTCCATGAAGGTGTTGGGGGCATTAAGTTGGGGTGAAACCGACCTGTTGGTATAAACTTTGTACATCGTTGGTTACCAGCACTTGTCTTTTCATGCTTTGTAAGTCGGGATGTACTTTAACGAAATCCATTAACTGAATAGATATTCTACTTTTTTGACATAAGAGATTTATGAATACAGTCGCAAAATATGTTTGTGTACTTAACTTGTGCCGATTAATTTTTTATCGGCACAAATACAGAATGCCAAATGTTTAGCTTTCTTGCTTGGAGTTATATCGATAGACTTAATATGGCTTACATTGCTTCTGGTTTGCCTAAATAATATCCTTGACAGCCATCAATGAACAATTTATCTAACATGAATTTTTCTTCTTGGCTTTCAACGCTTTCTGCTAGCACTGTGATACTTAGTCTATGGGCTAAATCAACCATAAGCCTCAGGAAATATTGGTTGTTTTTATCTTCGTCAATGTCGCGAGTATAAGTGCTATCCATTTTGATAAAGTCGGGCTTAAGTTCACGGAAGAATTTGAATGAAGTTAAGCCAACACCAAACCTTTCAACAGTAATACGAGCCCCAACACGATGAATCATGTCAATAAATCGTTTACTCGCTTTAATATTTTGCTGCAGGCCTTTCTCTGTTATTTCGAAAACTAACTGTGCGGTTCTTTTTGGGTCGCGCAGTAGTTTACGTTCTAGCCAAATCAAAAATTGCTCGTCATGAATACTTCGTGAATTGATATTGATGCCAAATATTTGTTCGCGCAGGTTCTTGCTGGTTATTTCGTTTAGGGTTTTCTCAATGATCATCCGATCAACCGCAACAATACGATCTAACTTTTCTGACATGGCTATAAAAGATGCAGTGGGCAGCATCTCATTGGCGCTATTAAGAAATCGAGCTAAAACCTCACCATAAACCCGAGTATTACGATCATTAGGTTTTATAGGTTGCACAAGCAATGTGACTCGTTGATTTTCTAATACGTTATCGATCTCTTGACGCCAGTTTTGGTTGCCATAACTTGCGCTGCTGCTTTCTAGAATGTCGATATCTTTCTGCGCATGCCAAGCGTTTAACTGTTTTGTTTGGGCAACGCTAATACCAGTATCGGCAAGTGCTAAAATTTCACCTAAAGGTTTCATGCGATCAAAGGCAACCAATCCCGTATAGGCAACCGAATCTAGGCTAGCAGCTTGCTGATAATCATTAAATCGTGCCATTAGCTCTTCAGCATATCGTTCGGCTTCTTTAATGGTGACATTGGGTAAAATGGTGGCAAAATCCGAACTATTAAGGCGAAATATATTTGATGATTTATATTTGGCGCTCTCTGATTTGATAATGTCAGCAATGTTGCAGACATATTGGTCACCTTCGTTGTAACCATGAATTTGATTGATCGTTTGCAGTTCTGAACAGCGTGTGATAGTTAAAACGCCAAAGTCGGGTGCATCGTCACTATCAAAATACTGAACAAACTTACTGCGATTTTCTAATTGCGTGACGGGTTCGACGTAGGCTGCAGTTTCTAGTTCAAGTTTCCCATCATTAAATGAAGCTAATAGATCGTCAATTTTGTTAAGAGCTTCGTAGAGTTCTGTAAACTCTAATTCGCTGCTAAAACGATTTTTTTCGATCTTCTTGCCTATCGATAGGGTTTTAATATCTATTGTGATTTGGCGAACGATAGTTTCAATCAATTTCTGGTAACGACCTAAACTCATCTTACCCGCTAAAAAGGTAAATACTAACGTTAGTGATACGACTATTAGTACTATGCATGCGATGAAGTTGACATCGTTGGTAAAATTTAAACGATATGTCAGTTTGAATTCTGATGTACTCGGTGAGAGTGACTGAGCCTGAGGGCTCAAAAAATTAACCATCGCATTAACTGGTGACTCCATAATTTGTAATGTGTCGCCAGTGGTCTTCTCTTTTATTGAGATGTAGGCGTATTGCTCGCTCTTTTTTAATTTGCTAAATATTTTGGCTACTTCTTCTTTTGAATCAAGTTGGTCGATTAGTGCTGAAAGCAACACGTTGTGGGCAAGTTGATCGTCTTCAAGTTGCTTTGACAAGGTAAAAAGGGCAAAAAATGCGAAAAGAATGCTAAACAAAGCGCTTAGCAACATGTTACGTAGCAATAAGTGCGAATATGTGTACATCCTAACCCTTTAATCTATTTATTATTTCAAGGTAAGCTTACCGATTTTATATCATGAAAATCTTCGATTTGCTAACCAATTGTAAATTAACTCTTTTACGCTAAAAATGTAACGTCAGGTATAACAAACTCAATAACTTACATTCATTATAGTTGGAAATTATAACTATTCGCTTTTTTTCCTATGGGAAAAAGTATTTAGGGTTGTTATTAAACGATACTGTCTGTATAATTCGCTCAACTTTTAGCTAAAGCAATGTATCACTGAAAGCAGTCATTTGTTATGTAACAATTTCTGTTTATTATTGTTTTAGTGGGTTACTGGATGTTAGTCCGGTAACACTTAATGCGGGTTCAGTGAAAGGTAGACCCCGTGTTAAGGGGTTTTTTTGTGTCTTCTGCATTTGGAAGGTCACAATGACAGCAAAGAATTTTACGCTGGGCTATACGCCCTTTTTTTGTATCTGGAGAATATGATTGGCTAAGTTTGAACATAAGTTAGCAGAAATGTTAAGTCCGGCCGTTGCTGCAACGGGTAAGGAATTATTAGGTATAGAATTTATCAGCGCGGGTAAGCATTCTGTGTTGAGATTATATATTGACCATGAAAATGGCATTAATGTTGACGATTGTGCAGAAGTCAGCCGTCAAGTCAGCGCAATTCTCGACGTTGAAGACCCAATTAGTACTGAATATAACCTGGAGGTGTCGTCTCCAGGGTTGGATCGACCACTATTTACCTTAGCGCATTTTGAAGCTGTGGTGGGTGAAAAGGTTGATGTGAAATTATCAATGCCATTGAATGGTCGCCGCAAGTTTAAAGGTAAACTTGTTGCGGTAGAGAATGATATTTTAGTGGTTAACGTGGATGGTGAAGATTACGAGCTTATTATCGGTAATGTCGATAAAGCGAATCTTGTCCCTTCATTTGAATAATAACGAATATTTAAGGCTATAAGCATGAGTAAGGAAGTATTACTAGTTGTAGATGCCGTTTCTAACGAAAAAGCACTACCACGTGAGAGCATTTTCCAAGCAATGGAAACCGCCCTAGAAACCGCGACTAAGAAAAAATATGAAGGCGATATTGCAGTGCGTGTATGCATTGATCGCAAAACAGGTGAATTTGACACTTTTAGACGCTGGTTAGTTGTAGACGATTCTGTTGACGAAATGGAAAATCCGTATGCTGAAATTAGTTTGGCTGCTGCGCAATTTGACGACCCTGAAGCTAAAGCAGGTGATTACGTTGAAGAGCAAATTGAGTCAGTAAAGTTTGATCGTATTACTACGCAAACAGCTAAACAAGTTATTGTTCAGAAAGTTCGTGAAGCAGAGCGTGCACTAATTGTTGATGCTTATCAGGAGCAATTAGGTGAGTTAATAACAGGTGTTGTTAAAAAAGCTAGCCGCGAAAATGTAATTTTAGATTTAGGTAATAACGCTGAAGCGATTATATATCGTGACGACATGCTTCCTCGTGAAGTGTTCCGTCCGGGGGACCGTGTAAGAGGTTTATTGTATGCAATTAAGCCAGAAGCACGTGGTGCGCAATTATTTGTAAGCCGTACTAAGCCTGAAATGCTTATTGAACTCTTCCGCGTTGAAGTACCTGAAATTGGCGAAGAAATGCTAGAAATCAAAGGTGCAGCACGTGATCCAGGTTCTCGTGCAAAAATTGCAGTTAAGAGTAACGATAAGCGTATTGACCCTGTGGGTGCATGTGTTGGTATGCGTGGTTCTCGTGTTCAAGCTGTGTCTGGCGAGTTGGGTGGCGAGCGTGTTGATATCGTTTTATTTGACGACAATCCTGCACAGTTCGTTATCAATGCGATGGCTCCAGCAGAAGTTGCATCAATCATTGTAGATGAAGACAAAGGTACAATGGATATTGCTGTTGAAGAAGGCAACTTAGCAATGGCAATTGGTCGTAGCGGTCAAAATGTTCGATTGGCAAGCCAGTTAACTGGTTGGGAATTGAATGTTATGACAGTAGATGACATGAATAGCAAACATCAGGCTGAAAATGACAAAGTATTAAACTTGTTCACTGAAAAGCTTGATATTGACGATGACTTTGCAACATTGCTTGTTGAAGAAGGCTTTACATCGTTAGAAGAGATTGCTTACGTGCCAGTAGCTGAACTACTGGAAATTGACGGTATGGATGAAGATATCGTTAATGAACTACGCGATCGTGCAAAAGCAGCACTAACAACACAAGCATTGGCAAGTGAAGAATCGCTCGAGAATGCAGAACCTTCTGAAGATTTATTGAATTTAGAAGGCTTGGAGCGTCACTTAGCATTTGTATTAGCTAGTCGTGGTGTTGCAACTTTAGAAGACCTTGCTGAGCAAGGCATTGATGATTTAGCAGATATTGAAGAATTAGATGAAGCAAAAGCCGGTGAATTAATCATGGCTGCGCGTAATATCTGTTGGTTTAATGAAGAATAAGATTACCGGGAGAAAACAATAGATGGCAGATGTAACAGTAGAAGAACTTGCCAAAGAGATCGGAACGCCGGTAGAAAAATTAGTGAGCCAATTGGCTGACACTGGCGTTACCAAATCTGCAAGTGATTCAATAACGCAACAGGAAAAAGAAGCGTTATTAGAGCACTTGAAAAAACAGCATGGTGATGATTCGTCAGCTAAGCCTAGCAAGATGACATTAAGCCGTAAGAAAAAGTCAACTCTCGTAATGGGAAGTGGCAGCAAGGCTAAGTCTGTGCAGGTAGAAGTTCGCAAGAAAAGAACGTATGTGAAGCGCAGTGAGCTTGAAGAACAGCAATTAGCTGAAGCCCAAGCCAAAGCGGAAGAAGAAGCGCGTTTAGCTGAAGAAGCTAGGTTAGCTGCTGAGAAGGCACAAGCTGAAGCAGAAGCCAAAGCAAGAGCTGAAGCAGAGGCTAAAGCAGCTAAAGAAAAAGCAGAAGCTGAGGCAAAAGTTAAAGCAGACGCTGATGCGAAAGCAAAGGCTGCAGCGGTAGAAAAAGCGAAAGAAATTGATCAAAGCGCTAAGCAAGATCCACAAGCAGTAGAAAGCGAAGAAGAGCAAAAAATTCGTCTACAGCAAGAAAAAGAAGCAGAAGAAAAAGCTGAGCAAGAAGCGAAAGCTGCTGCTGAAGCTGCAAAAAAATTAGCTGAAGAAAATGAAGCTCGTTGGAAGGCGCAAGAAGCGGAACGTAAGGCTCATGAGAATGACGTTGTGCATTTAACGAGCTCTAAATACGCGCAAGAAGCTGAAGATGCGATTGATTCTGAAGAAGAAGGTGGACGTCGTCGCCGTAAAAAGCGCAACCAAGGTGACAAGCAAGCAAAAGCTGCAAAAGGTAAAGGTAAGAAAACCTTAGCTGCGCCGCAAAGTTTGAAGCACGGTTTCCAAAAACCGGTTGAAGCGAAAACAAAAGAAGTACGCATCGGTGAAACTATTTCTGTTGCTGAACTCGCTAACAAGATGGCAGTTAAAGGCGCTGAAGTTGTCAAAGAAATGTTCAAAATGGGCGCGATGGCAACGATTAACCAAGTAATTGACCAAGAAACAGCGGCGCTAGTTGCTGAAGAAATGGGCCATACTGTTGTACTAGTAAAAGAAAATGCGCTAGAAGAAGCTGTATTATCTGATCGTGAAGATTCTGGTGAATCTGTAACACGCGCACCAGTGGTTACTATCATGGGTCACGTAGACCATGGTAAAACATCGTTACTTGACTATATTCGTGAAGCTAAAGTTGCTGCTGGCGAAGCTGGTGGTATTACTCAGCACATTGGTGCATACCACGTTGAAACCGATCAGGGCATGATTACATTTCTTGATACTCCAGGTCACGCAGCGTTTACATCAATGCGTTCTCGTGGTGCCAAAGCAACAGATATCGTAATTATCGTTGTTGCAGCGGATGACGGCGTAATGCCGCAGACGGTTGAAGCAATTCAGCATGCAAAAGCAGCGGGTGTACCAATTGTTATTGCTGTAAACAAGATGGATAAAGAGACGGCTGACCCAGATCGTGTTAAGACTGAGTTGTCACAACATGACATCATCCCAGAAGATTGGGGTGGCGATACACAGTTTGTTCACGTATCAGCTAAGTCAGGTTTAGGTATTGATGAATTGCTTGACTCTATTTTATTACAGGCTGAAGTTCTTGAATTAACGGCTGTTGTTGACAAAATGGCGAACGGTGTTGTTATCGAATCTAAGCTTGATAAAGGTCGAGGTCCAGTTGCAACTGTTCTTGTTCAAGAAGGTACCTTGAAGCAAGGTGATATCGTATTATGTGGCCTTGAATATGGCCGTGTTCGTGCGATGCGCGATGAGTTAGGTCAGCAAATAGATTCTGCAGGCCCGTCAATTCCAGTAGAGATTCTTGGTTTAAGTGGTGTTCCGCAATCAGGTGATGAAGCGACAGTTGTTAAGGATGAGCGTAAAGCACGTGAAGTAGCACTATACCGTCAAGGTAAATTCCGTGATGTTAAACTTGCTCGTCAACAAAAAGCTAAGCTTGAAAACATGTTCTCTGACATGTCCAAGGGCGAAGTATCTGAAGTTAATGTGGTACTTAAGTCTGACGTACAAGGTTCACTTGAGGCTATCTCTGATGCATTGGTTAAATTGTCAACTGACGAAGTTCAGGTGAAAATCATTGGTTCTGGCGTAGGTGGAATCACAGAAACTGACGCGTCATTGGCTGCAGCATCAAATGCGATTGTTGTTGGCTTTAACGTACGTGCGGATGCTTCAGCTCGTAGAGTTATCGAAGCTGAAGGTGTTGATTTACGTTACTACAGCGTTATTTACGACTTGATTGACGAAGTGAAACAAGCGATGAGTGGTTTACTTGCGCCAGAATTTAAGCAAGAAATCATTGGTCTTGCTGAAGTTCGTGACGTGTTTAAATCACCTAAGATTGGTGCAATCGCAGGTTGTATGGTTACTGAAGGTCTTATTAAGCGTAACAACCCAATTCGCGTTTTACGTGAAAACGTTGTTATTTATGAAGGTGAGCTTGAATCACTACGCCGCTTTAAAGATGATGTTCAAGAAGTTCGTAACGGTACCGAATGTGGTATTGGTGTTAAGAACTACAACGATGTTAAAGTTGGTGACCAAATCGAAGTATTTGAAACTGTTGAAGTTAAGCGTACGCTTTAATAACAGTTTGAATCGAGACGATTAAGACGATGGGGGCATTTGCCCCCATTTTAATCTGAATTAGAAGAGTTTTAGGAGAAGTAAATGGCAAGAGAGTATGCTCGTACCGATCGTGTTGCTCAGCAAATTCAAAAAGAAGTTGCCATGATTATTCAACGCGAAGTAAAAGATCCGAGACTAGGCATGGTAACCGTATCTGCCGTAGAAGTGACTCGAGATTTAGCTTATGCAAAAGTGTTTGTGACGTTTTTCACTGTTGGTGAACAAAACGTGGCAGATTCAATTGTAATTTTAAACGAAGCTGCTGGGTTTATTCGTTCGTTGCTAGCTAAACGTATTAAAGCCCGCATCATGCCTGAACTAAGATTTGTTTACGATGAATCTATGGTTGAAGGTGTTCGAATGACCAACCTTGTAAACAAAGCGGTTGAAGAAGACAAGCGCCGAGCACAAGATAAAAATGAGTCATCTGAGGAAGATTAATAGATGGCGAAACGTAGAAAAGGCCGTGCAGTACATGGCATCGTATTGCTAGACAAACCTTATGACATCTCATCTAATAATGCATTGCAAAAAGTAAAACGCATTTATTTTGCCCAAAAGGCTGGCCACACGGGCGCTTTAGACCCCTTAGCTACTGGTATGTTACCGATTTGTTTGGGCGAGGGCACAAAGTTTTCGCAGTTTTTGCTTGATACAGATAAAACTTATTTTGTTACAGCCAAGCTAGGTGTGCGTACTACCACAAGCGATGTTGATGGTGAGGTTGTGAGCGAACGCGACGTTAATGTTTCAGCTGATCAATTAGCGCAGGCGCTTGATAAATTTCGTGGTAAAACACAACAAGTACCGTCGATGTTCTCGGCACTGAAATATCAAGGGCAACCTTTATATAAGTATGCGCGTGAAGGCATTGAAGTACCACGTGAATCTCGTGATATCGAAGTCTACCGTCTGGATTTATTACGATTTGAAAACGACGAAGTGGATATGGAAATTCATGTTTCTAAAGGCACTTATATTCGTACAATTGTTGACGACTTAGGTGAGCTTTTGGGATGTGGCGCTCATGTCACTGTGCTTAGAAGAGTTAGCGTTGGCAGCTATCCGGCTGATAAAATGGTAACCCTTGAGCAACTAGAATCGTTATTAGAACAAGCAAGAGCGAAAGAAGTTCCACCATCTACATTGTTGGATCCACTATTGTTACCGCTAAATACGGCTGTAGTGGGAATGCCTCCTGTATTTATTGATGAAGAATCAGCACGCTACTTACGTAATGGTAACCCTGTTCAGGCAGCAAATTCACCAGTTGACGGCTTAGTTCAAGTTTATATTGGTGATGATATTGAGAATGGCGAGTTTATCGGTGTTGGGGCGATGAATGACGATGGGCTTGTTGCACCTAAACGTATCACCGTTGTTGATGAACAACATTAATTTTCAATTCCTTAGTGAAATACGCCTAACATACTTAAATATTAGTTGCATTCAACTAGAGAGTTGTTAGAATACGCGCTCTTGAATTCTTGGGCTGAATTAGTGTTTGGCTCAAGTTTATTTTACATTAAACACTAAAAGGTATTTATTATGTCTTTATCTGCTGCACAAAAAGCTGCAATCGTTGCTGAATATGCAACAAAAGAAGGTGACACAGGTTCTCCTGAAGTTCAAGTTGCTTTGTTAACTACGCAAATCAACCACTTACAAGGTCACTTTAAAGAGCACATCCATGATCACCACTCACGCCGTGGTTTATTACGCATGGTTAGCCAACGTCGTAAACTTCTTGACTACTTAAAGCGCAAAGACAACGCTCGTTACGCGACTTTAATTGGTAAATTAGGTCTACGTCGCTAAGACAAGATTTTTTTGAAGAAGGAGCCTTATGGCTCCTTTTTTTATGCCTGAATATTTGCTGAACATACGCTAAATCAACAGTATAACTTTGATTTTTTCACTTTTTCCTACCATCATTTAAATCATCTCAGCTTAGAGGGATTTAGGGTATTAATGGCCAATGTTATTGACAATAGAGAGCAGAACAAAAGCAATACGGTGTGCTTAGAAAAGGGTATAGAGCTATTACCTGTAGGCGCTAATGTAACATTTGAAATAGAACGCGTTGGTGTTGTTCAGGAAAAGTTCAAATCTCAGTACATTGGTTATCAAAATGATCACGCCTTATTGTTTAAAATGCCTTCTTCCACTTTGGCTAAGCATCCTGAGCTTCTCAATCCTAGCAATATAATGACTGTACGAGCACTATCTACACAAGGAGAGGGGGCTATTGTTGCTTTTCGTAGTACTATTCTAAGGCATTATGCTCCGCCATTTGCGATGCTGGCCGCAAGCCTTCCAGACAAAATTCAGCTCTATTTACTGCGCCATGAACCAAGATTTAGTTTGGACTTGGAAGCTAGTATTAAAATTCGTGAGCAAACCTTTGAAGGAGGTCTTGAAGATATTTCAATTAGTGGTTGCTGTTTTTGTTGCTGCGATGTACCAAATGTGGAAATTGAAGATGCGTTAACGATAGTTGTGAGTCAAGCACAAAACAACCAGTCATTTAAATTCACTGGCATCTTAAGGAATATTCGTAAGGTAAACAGTATGGCACTATTAGGCATTAGTTTTGATAAAAACTCATTAAAAGACGTAGAAATCATGCTACAGGAGTTTGTGCTCAGGGGCTCGAGAGAATAACTAAATATTGAAAATACAGTTATCAGTTTGAGTCTGATTGATTTGGAGGACTCAACGGGAATAACACATTTTTAGCATAGGTCGATTTAATTTAAATAAACAAGCCAACATTTATGTTAACCCTCTAGTAAAACCTGCGTTTGTCGTTATAATTAGCGGGCAAAATTAACATGTAAATATGCCAAGCTGTATAATCATTTGAGTATTGCTGCTCAAGTCACATGCGATTCAGTATTCAGATGATTGTACAGATTGGTTTCAATTCTAAAAAAATAAGGAATTAACGAGTGACTCCAATTACTAAAACATTTGAGTTCGGTCAACACAAAGTAACACTTGAAACAGGTGTTATTGCAAGACAAGCGACAGCAGCCGTTATGGCCAGCATGGACGATACTAGCGTATTGGTCTCTGTTGTAGGAAAGAAAGAAGCGGTTCCGGGACAAGACTTTTTCCCATTAACTGTAAACTATCAAGAAAGAACGTACGCAGCAGGTAAAATTCCTGGTGGCTTTTTCAAACGTGAAGGTCGTCCTTCTGAAGAAGAAACATTAATTGCGCGTTTGATCGACCGTCCTATTCGTCCATTATTCCCAGAAGGGTTTACTAACGAAGTTCAAGTTATTATTACGGTAGTTTCTGCTAACCCAGAAATTCCAACTGACATTATTTCACTTCTAGGTACTTCAGCGGCATTAGCTATTTCAGGTATTCCATTTAGTGGTCCTGTTGGTGCGGCTCGCGTTGGTTACCAAGAAGGCAAATACCTATTAAACCCATTAAGCTCTGAAATGGATAACAGCCAGTTAGACCTAGTTGTATCAGGTACAGAGTCAGCAGTACTAATGGTTGAATCAGAAGCTGATGTATTATCAGAAGAAGTGATGTTAGGTGCTGTAGTTTACGGTCATGAGCAAATGCAAACGGCTATTCAGGCGATTAATGAATTCGCTAAAGATGTGAATACACCAGCATGGGAATGGAACGCACCAGAGAAAAACGTTGCTTTGGCTGATAAAATTGCTGAACTAGCTTCGGCTGAATTTGAGCAAGCTTACCAAATTACAGAAAAAGCTGCGCGTTACGAAAAAGTAGGCGAAATTAAAGCAGACGTATTAGCTAAGCTACAAGAAGGCCTTGGTGAAGATGAAGCGCTTGACGAAGGTGAAGCTAAAGAATTATTGCATGACTTAGAAAAGAAAGTTGTTCGTGGTCGCATCACTCAAGGTGCTCCGCGTATTGATGGCCGTGACCCGGAAATGGTACGTGCGCTTGACGTAATGACAGGTGTATTACCTAGAACTCACGGTAGTGCGGTATTTACTCGTGGTGAAACACAGGCATTGGTAACGGCAACTTTAGGTACTCAGCGTGATGCACAGCGTCTTGACACGCTAATGGGTGAAAAGACAGAAAACTTCATGCTGCACTACAACTTCCCTCCGTACTGTGTAGGTGAAACTGGTTTTGTTGGTTCTCCAAAGCGTCGTGAAATTGGTCATGGTCGTCTTGCTAAGCGTGGTATTCAAGCGGTTATGCCAACTGCGGAAGAGTTTCCGTATGCAGTGCGCGTTGTATCTGAAATTACTGAATCAAATGGTTCATCTTCAATGGCTTCTGTTTGTGGTACATCTCTGGCGTTAATGGATGCTGGTGTACCAATCAAAGACTCCGTTGCAGGTATTGCAATGGGCTTAGTTAAAGAAGGTGAAAACTTTGTTGTTTTATCAGATATCTTAGGTGATGAAGATCACTTAGGTGATATGGACTTTAAAGTAGCGGGTACTGGTAACGGTATTACTGCCCTTCAAATGGATATCAAGATTGAAGGTATCACGAAAGAAATCATGCAAATTGCGCTTAACCAAGCAAAAGCAGCACGTATTCATATTTTAAGTGTTATGGATGAAGCGATTAATGAGCACAGAAATGATATTTCTGAATTCGCTCCGCGTATTCATACGATGAAGATTAGTGCTGACAAGATCCGTGAAGTTATCGGTAAAGGTGGTGCAACAATTCGTCAATTAACTGAAGAAACTGGCACTACCATCGAAATTGAAGATGACGGTACTGTTAAGATTGCTGCAACTGACGGCGAACAAGCGCGTGATGCAATTGCTCGCATTGAAGCGTTGACTGCAGAAATTGAAGTAGGTCGTATCTATACAGGTAAAGTTGTTCGCATCGTTGACTTTGGTGCGTTTGTGAATGTACTTCCGGGTAAAGATGGTCTTGTGCATATCTCTCAAATCTCAGAAGAGCGTGTTAATGCGGTAACTGATGTTTTGTCTGAAGGCCAAGAAGTAACAGTTAAAGTGCTTGAAGTTGACCGTCAAGGCCGTGTTCGTTTAAGCATGAAAGAAGCTGTAGAAAAGAAAGAAGAAGCGTCAGCTGAATCTGATTCTGCAGAATAAAGATCAAGAAATGTCACAATTTATTATTAAGTTGTGACGCTTTTTGCGAGCAAAATACTACCATTATGTTAGTATCAAAGTATCGCAGTCATATTAAAAACGGGAGCCTGTGGCTCCCTTTTTTATTTAAATTGGTTAGGTATTAATGTCAATTAAATCCGCTTTAACGTTGTCAGTATGTGCCGTGAGCTTGGTGCTTTCAGGCTGTATGAGTACTCAGAATGTCTCGCAAGGAGTTGGTGAACTTGTTATAGCTGAACCTGTGCCTGTTAATTACAAATCTGAAATCGCACTGGCCAAACTGACAGAAGTCTTAATGCGTGCAGAAGTAACTGACTCACAGCGTGCACAGTTATTTTATGATAGGGGCGTTGTCTATGACAGTGTGGGCTTGAGGTCGTTAGCGCGACTCGACTTTAATCGTGCTTTAAGTATAGAACCAACGTTAGTTGATGCTTATAATTTTATTGGCATTCATTACACTCAGTTACAAGAATATAATCAAGCATACGATGCATTTGATTCTGCGCTTGAATTAGAGCCAGATCATAATTATGCCTATCTGAATCGTGGCATCGCTTTGTATTATGGAGGTCGACCAAGCCTAGCAGTAGATGATTTAAACGTATTCTATCAATTGAATCCATCAGATCCATATAGGCTACTTTGGCTTTATATTGCAGACCGAGAAGTTTCGCCAGAATTAGCGGTATCTAGGTTAAAAAGTAATAGTCATCATATTGATGATTCATTATGGGCAAAAAACATTATTAACTTATTTAGCGGAGACATAACTCAGCGTGAGTTTATCCGTCGTTTAACGTTACAGGTAAAATCAAACAAAGAACTGAGTGAAAGGCTATGTGAAGCGTATTTTTACTTAGGAAAATACAGTGAATTTAGTGGCCGAATAAATGATGCCAGTAACTTCTACAAACTGGCACTTGGCACCAATGTATATGAATTTGTTGAACATAGATACGCCAAACTGGAGCTTGATTTGATCAAGCAGGCTATGGTTGATGTAAATAATTAGGTCGCCAGGGTTAGCAAGTAATGGTGTGGGGTAAGTGGTTTGTCATTGCATTTTTGTTGTTTATTCCAACAGACCATTTTAGTCTTTCTGAACACCTTGCGGAGATAGTAGCGCAGGGTAATGCTACAACAAAGGAGCTAAATCTCGCTCAACAATATAACCCAAGTGCATATCATCGTTATCGATTCCAAAATGCCAAAAAGGGCAGCACTGACTGGCTTAACGCTGCCGCCCGCTTAGCTCAACACTCGGCTCAACACGCAATTGCACTTGGCCAATTCTTCCACAAACAAAATGATCCGATACTGGCTGACAAATGGTATTTTCAGGCACTACGTTTCGAAAACTTAGATACAGTTGGTAAAGAAGCGCTTGTTCATTATCTTTATGACTTAGAACGCTATGAGCAAATAGCGCAAATTATTTCATCTTCGGAACAAAGCACCATATTGCTTGATTATCTTATTAATGCATATCTCGCATTAGGGGACATAAAACCGATCAGCACGTTATTACGCTCCCGAAAGCAAACGCCGTGGTACCATGAAAAAATGGCATTATTGAATAAATATCATGTATTCAAGCCTCAATTAGATGAAATAAAGAGCTGTGACACGAGCATTCAATTATTTGCGACGAATTTAGAAGATTTAAAACGCGCTGAGCAGCTCATTAAATTAGTCGAACAAAGAGCTGTAAGCCGATATTTTTGTTTCAAACAGGTCAAATATATAGCGTTGTCGACGCTAAACTGTCAATTAGATGCCTCAAAGGCAATTCAATGTGATGAACATATATGGAAAGATAATGTTCAAGGTGTATCGGCTCGTTACATTGGTGTGTTATTGCCTGAGGGGGGAGCCAATGTTCATGAAGGGATATTCTATATCGACAGGCGAGATTCAGTCGATGTGTTTGCACACGAAATATGGCATCTATTAGGGTTTGTCGATGAATACCCATTGCCTAGTGGACATGTAGATTGTCAGAAATCACAGTTGGCAGCGATTGCTCCGAACATAGTCGTAACACCGACAGTTTTATTTGAAGACAGACGAGCCGCTCGAGAAAAGTTGCTTGAAGTCGTGCCTTGGGCAGACAAAATAGAACCTTCCACACCGATTCTTACGCAAGCAGGAAACATGTGGCAAATAGGCACACCTTTTAGCCACGAAAATGAAATTGGTTTATTTCCTGCAAATACATGTGATAAAACGGCATTACATGCATTTAAGCCAGTTGGTTATTTCACCTCGCTTGAGTACCAGGAAATGCCTGCACCTCCGCTCTATCACCAATTAGCAACAACAAACTTAAGTGATTTTATTCATCCAAGCTTTCACTTTAATATTGCACTTGCCAGCGAAAGAAGAGGTTATTCAGACCTAGCGAGAGAATGGCTAATGAAAACCCAATTCGGCCTTTCAATTAATCATTCTCAACAATAGTGAAATCACCCATGGCACTTGTGCTAAATATGGCTCGTTTTAAAGATGATAAGCTCACGCCGTAGACGTATTTTAGCGCTTTTATTTAGGGTGAACCTTTTTGCAGGTCGAACTTGTGCAACTGGCCACATAGGTGATTGATTGCTAGATTCCTGATTATTGGTATTTTCTTGACGACTTCGTCCCTGAGGTGCCATTTTCTCGGTTCTCTTGAACCAACAAAATAAGGACATATGGCTTCCCCATCAATGACTCCCTATAGGTATAACGCAAAATATGGAGGTTACCTAATGGAAACTTTTGCCACAAAGATGAAAGCGGCAATACGAGTCGATATCCGCGAGTATAGGTTGGCGTAAATTTTATTGAAAAATCTGAAAATTAACCTTTATTGTAGATTGTTTTACGGGGAATTATTGTGCAGAAAATTCTTATAGAAGTTTTGTTGCTATAACTGAGGTATAATTAGGCCAATTTGATCTATAAATAACTTTCCACTTATGGACTCGTTTGATATTAAAGCCTTTAGAGCACAATTCCCTATTTTAGCTTCATCTAACACCATTTATTTTGATAATGGGGCGACGACCCATAAACCTAAATCAGTAATTGATGCAACGAACACTTTTTATCGTGAACAAAACTCAAACGTACATCGTTCTTCTCATCGACTAGGTGCTCAATCTACTTCGCACTTTGAAATGAATCGACAACGTGTTGCTCGCTTTATAAATGCGAGTGACGAAAGGGAGGTTATATGGACCAAAGGAACTACAGAGGCTATTAATCTAGTTACAGCGACTTGGGGTGAGGTTAATATTGAGGCTGGTGACGAAATTGTTTTGTCGCAAGCCGAACATCACGCCAATATCGTTCCTTGGCAACAATTAGCGTTGCGTAAGCAAGCAAAAATTACTGTACTGCCGCTAACCGGGGAGGGTACTGTAGACTTACTTGCCGCACGCAAGTTAATAACGTCGAAAACTAAAATAGTGTGTTGTTGTCATATCTCCAATGTCATCGGCAAAGTAAATCCCATTGAAGAGGTTATTGCTTTAGCTCGTAGTGCTGATGCCAAAGTACTGATTGATGGTGCACAGGCAATAGCAAGTGTGAAAGTAGACGTACAAAAGCTCGATTGTGATTTTTACGTATTTTCAGCACATAAAATGTATGGACCAACCGGATTGGGAGTCTTGTACGGAAAAGGCAAATTGCTTGAAAGCATGCCACCATATCAACTCGGCGGTGAGATGATAAAAAAGGTGTCGTTTGAACAAACAACATTTAACGACATTCCATTCAAGTTTGAAGCAGGCACACCTAATATTTCGGCAGTAGTTGCATTAGGCGCGGCGATCGACTTAATTGAAAAGTACCAATTAAACGCAAAACACGCTTATAAGCAACAACTAATTGACTATACCTATGAACAATTGAAAAAACTCTCTGCGATTAATCTGCTCGTCAAAGAAAAACCGGATATTCCATTATTCAGTTTTACGGGGAACTTTGCCACCAAAGATATGGCTTCCGCACTTGATGCTGAGAATATTGCTGTGCGCTCAGGCTACATGTGTGCGATGCCACTTATGGACGCCTTTAATATTCAAGGGTGTATTCGAATTGCTTTAGCACCATACAATACGATAGAAGAAGTTGAACGCTTAATGAGTGTGCTTAAGACATTTCTACATGACGAACAACAAAGCAAGGTGCAACCCGTTCAATCTGATTCAAGTGAAACAGCGTTATTATCAGTTAACAGTGATACGCTGGTAGCGCAATTTTCTGCGCTAAAAGGCTGGGATTCGAAACATCGACAAATCATGTTGTTTGGAAAATCGTTTGTACGCATGCCTGAAAAATATAAAACACCTGAAAATCTCATTTCTGGCTGTGAAAGTGACGCTTGGTTGATAAGTGAGCTTGATTCAGATAATCGAATGAGGCTACAAGCTGATAGTCAGGCACGAGTGATAAGAGGGTTGCTACACATTGTTTTTACTGCATACCAGCACAAAACTCCAAATGAAATTTTAGCGTTTGATATCGAAGCCTTTTTTACGCAATTAGGTTTGATGGAACATTTAAGCCCATCGCGTGGCAATGGACTTAGAGCAATTGTGGCTAAAATTAAAGCGTTGGCTAAGCAAAGCGTTAGCTAGCACTGTTTACTCGATTACATTTTGCTAAATATTTTCTCAGTGAGTGGCTGACCGCGAAGAATGCAAACGAAGCTGTAACATGTGTAGCAGAGCCAAATCCCGTATTGCAATCAAGTTTCATAGCGCCATCGTTACTTTGTTTCGCTTGGCATACCTCGCCATTATCATCAGGATAAGACAGTTGCTCGGTAGAGAAGATAGCGTCAACCGCAAACTTGCGTTTTACATTTCGAGAAAAGTTGTACTCCCGTCTTAATTGATTGCGCACTTTGGCCAGTAAGGGATCTTGATAAGTTTTAGCCAGATCACAAATTTGAATTTGTGTTGGATCTATTTGGCCTCCAGCACCACCGATAGTGATCATGGAAATTCTTTGTCGTTTGCACCGTGCAATGATAGCAGACTTAACATTGACCGAGTCTATTGCATCTACAACATAATCGTAGCCGCTATGAATATGCTCTGACAAATTCTCTAGCGTGATGAAATCTTCAACTTGATTAACCTTACATTCTGGGTTGATTGCCAGAATGCGTTCAGCCATAACTTCGACTTTACTTTCGCCAACCGTATGAGTTAAAGCATGTATTTGACGATTTACATTTGTCGTACAGATGTCGTCAAGATCGATAAGGGTTATCTCGCCAATACCAGAGCGCGCAAGTGCTTCTGCTACCCACGAACCAACACCACCAATACCAATGACACAAAAATGAGCTTGAGAAAAACTATTTAATGCATTTTGCCCATAAAGGCGCGCAATACCACCAAAGCGCTGACTGTATTCTGACATGCTTATTACTAGCTAACTAAAATTGTCATGCATTATATCAGTTTTTCTCTATAGGCTAAGTGCTAATCGCTCTGTTTTGCACAAAGGGATCAACGACAACAGAAACAAATTTTAGATAGTGCTGACTTATTAACCAATCGTCGTTTACTTGTTGAAGTTTTTCTAAATGAGACCTGCATGATTGCTTGATCCAAATAAATGAAAACTGAGCATGTCGCCAGAAAACCCAGTGAAATAATCAGTAAACTTGAGGTAAGTGATGTTTGGTAACACAAAGGAATAATTGCCAATGTAGTTAAAGAAAGCACAGCTAATGAACGAAGAAAATAATGGTACGCCTTAAGTGAAAGTTTCATAACATTGTCCTGTCTTATGAAGTTGGTCTTATTTTATCCATTGACCAATTTAGATACAGGTGGCATATTTGACACATTTGGTGTCAATTGTGCCACGGTGTTTCATATGAAAATTTGGGTTCTCGCAACAGATGCTTGCATGGTATCAGCTGTTTACGGTGTTTTAGATGTATGTATTGCTGCTAATTATTGCTTAAAAAAGCGTTATGGAACAGACGTTGAAGAAAAAATAGACTGTCAAATTGTAACAATAAACAACAAACCCGTGACAGGCTATAACGGCATTCAAATAGCACCAACTAAACAAATCAGCAGAGATGAAGTACCTGATGTAATAATTGCTTCCGCTGGCGTAGAGGTAGTTATTGCTTGTTGTGGTGACGACATAACATACTCGAATCAAGATGAAATTAATGAATGGCTTCAGTATTGTCATCAAAAGGGAGCGTTGATCACCAGCTTTTGTACAGGCAGCTTTTTATTAGCATCGGCAGGTGTATTAAATGGAAAAGTCGCGACAACGCATTGGCGTAGTGCAGATTTGTTCCGTCGTGTGTTTCCATTCATTAAGCTCGATTGCGAACGGTTAATTATCGACAATGGCGACGTGATTTGCTCAGGTGGTTCGATGTCGTACATAGATCTTTCCTTATATCTTGTCGAAAAATACGCGGGGAAAGACGTTGTTTCAGATTGCGCTAAATATCTGGTATTTGACCCAGTCAGACAGAAACAATCCCCATACGTAACCTTTGAACGACAGAAAAAGCATGATGATCAAGCGATTCTAAAGGCTCAGGAGTGGTTAGAGTCTCATTATCATAAAGAAGTCTCTATAGACGCATTGGCCGACCATGTTGGCTTAGGAGCACGCACGTTTAAACGTCGCTTTAAACAAGCAACGAATGAGAATCCCATTAGTTATTTACAGCGAATTAGAGTAGAGCGGGCTAAAGACAAATTGGAGAAAACAACGGAACCGATTAATAACGTTATTTGGTCAGTTGGTTATGAAGATGTGAGTAGTTTCAGACAACTTTTTAAACGGTTTACGGGGTTAACACCGCGTGATTATCGACAAAAGTTTTCTTGAGTTTTTTGAATATTGATCATTAACGTATTCACAGTGTGGAATGAAAAACAAGATTGATTTACAGAAGTTTCACCTTTTCTTAGCCATGAACATTCTTAACATATTTGCTTTCGTGACTATGTATAGTTATAAGCGGGTTATTTAAAAAGTCTGGAAAACGAACAATTGCTCCGTTCTAGGCATAATTTCAGTTTTAAGAAACCTAAATTAAGTTCTCTGCTAGTAAGAAGTTAGAAAATTTGTTTGAATGGTAGAGAGTTAATCTGGAGCGGAAGAGTTGTAAAGTAACTCTCAATTAGCTCACAGCAAGCATGTACGTAAATTAAACAAGTGTATTCTATGGCTTCGAACAGCAAACTCAAAAAATTAAATGCAAGCAGGGATTATATTGCTGATAATTATCAAGCACCACTTAGTTTATCTGAGATTGCACAGTACTCGTATATGTCTCCTTATCATTTTTTACGCGTCTTCAAAGATACTTATGGGGAAACGCCTAATGAATTCTTGATTAGACTCAGAGTCGAACAAGCTAAGAAAATGCTCATTACAGAGGGTTTTAGAGTCTCAGATGTTTGTGAGAAAGTTGGTTACACAAGCCTTGGTAGCTTTTCTTCACTGTTTCAAAAGCATGTTGGAATGGCACCGACTTTATATCGTCGTAAGCTTTGGACTTTGTCTTCTGAAGCATTTCGTTTTCCTTCTCAGGCTGTACCTGCATGTTATGCCTATCATTTTTTGGGAAAATTAGCTAAATGAGCAATATTGGAGAAATATTCTTTTGATTATTTCGATAAGATAAAGATGTTTTATTAAAAGGGAAAACTTAAATGATCACATCCATAGCGCATGCAACTATATATGTTCTTAATCAGGAAGAAGCTCTTGATTTTTACAAAAACAAACTTGGTTTCGAGGTCGGTGATGACATGAAAGTGGAAGGAGGTTTTCGATGGCTAACTGTACATCCGAAATCTAATTCACAACTTCAACTGGTATTGGCTGAGCCAAAAGAAGGGCCGATGTTTACTAAAGACTCAGCGGATAAAATACGAAGTTTAATCGAAGAAGGCGCATTTGGAGTCGGCGTTTTCGAAACTGAAAATTGCCAACAAACGTACGAAGAACTTGTGGCTAGAGGAGTAGAATTTTTCCAGCCTCCCATAGAACAACTCTATGGAGTAGAAGCTATGGCTACTGATAACTCTGGAAACTGGTTTAGCCTAGTTCAAAGAAAATGACACTTTGCAAGGAAAGTCTGTTGGACACGTTAAATGGGGTCATTACTTCTGGCGTTATTGGCTATCAGATTTGACGAGACCTGAAGATAAAAAAGGCAGCGAATGCTGCCTTTGTTATGCTAGTTCAACTAACCGATTATCTGTCTTTTAGTGGAACAAATTCGCGGTTAATTTCGCCAATGTAGTTTTGACGTGGACGGCCAATCTTTTGACCTGGTTGTCCTAACATTTCATCCCAATGTGAAATCCAGCCAACTGTACGTGACATAGCAAAGATTACTGTGAACATGTTAGTTGGAATACCGATAGCTTTCAGGATGATACCTGAATAAAAATCTACATTCGGATAAAGTTTCTTCTCGATGAAATATGGATCTTCAAGCGCTACTTTTTCTAATGCCATTGCAACGTCAAGTAGTGGATCTTTCACACCAAGTTCATTTAATACTTCATGACAAGTTTCACGCATTACTGTAGCGCGAGGGTCGAAGTTTTTGTAAACACGGTGCCCGAAGCCCATTAAGCGGAATGGATCGTTTTTATCTTTTGCTTTTGCAACAAATTCATCAACACGGCTTACGTCACCGATTTTTTCAAGCATTGTTAAACATGCTTCGTTCGCACCACCGTGCGCAGGGCCCCATAAAGATGCTACACCTGCTGCAATACATGCATAAGGGTTAGCACCAGATGAACCTGCTAAACGTACCGTTGACGTAGATGCATTTTGTTCGTGATCTGCATGTAACGTGAAAATACGGTCCATCGCTTTAGCGAGCGTTGGGCTAACTTTGTATTCTTCAGCTGGAACAGAGAACATCATGTGTAAGAAGTTTTCTGCATAAGTTAAGTCGTTACGCGGGTATACGAAAGGTTGACCAATGCTATATTTATATGCCATCGCAGCGATCGTTGGCATTTTAGCGATTAAACGGTGCGCGCTACGCATACGTTGATCTGCTTCATGTATATCAAGATCTGAATGGTAGAAAGATGACATTGCACCAACAACACCACATACCATTGCCATTGGGTGAGCATCTGGTAAAAAGCCTTGGAAGAAATGCGCAAGTTTTTCATGAACCATTGTGTGGTTAGTGATAATGCTCGTGAAATCGTCGTACTGTGCTTTAGTTGGTGCTTCACCATTTAGCAAAATGTAACATACTTCTAGATAATCAGCGTCTTTTGCTAGTGCGTCAATTGGGTAACCCCTGTGTTGCAATACACCTTTACCACCGTCGATAAATGTAATTGCGGACTCACATGATGCTGTTGCTAAAAAGCCTGGATCGTAAGTGAAATAGCCTGCGCTACCTAATGTGCGGATGTCGATAACATCGTTACCAGCTGTGCCTTTTAGAATTGGTAATTCAGCGATAACTTTACCGTCTATACTTATTGAGGCCTTTGAATCAGCCATATGTTTTATCCCCTATCAATTTTTTAATCCGGCACTAACTGAAAAGTTAGTCAGATTTTATGAATATAAAACTGCTCGGTATTCTACTTCAAAGTACCCCCTCAAAGTCAAACCAATTGTTATAAGATTAGACTAATTACGTAATAACTGTGGTGAATGGTTAAAATTTCGCCGCAAGCCTTTAAAATAGCACGAAAATTGTGTACTAAGAAAATTGTAATTAATAATTTTCAGCTATATAATCAGGCTGATCTAAGCTTTGTTTACGCATTCGTATGTAATTCGTGAAATATTAGCTAAGATCGTTGGGGGGTTACTCATAAAAATTTATATATTTATAATTTATGTAAATGGTGTGGGTGGCAAAAAAAAAAGTTGAAGGCTCACTGAGCTGTTAGGCGAAAATCGTGAAAAAAGAACGTCCAGTAAACCTAGACCTTACCACAATAAAAATGCATCCTGCAGCTAATGCATCAATATTGCACCGTATCTCTGGTGTAATTATGGTATTTGCCATTGGTATCTTGTTGTGGACACTATCATTATCTTTATCTTCTGCTGAAGGATTCGAACAAGTTAAGTCTTTACTTGACGGTGTATTCTTCAAATTAATCATTATTGGCATTGTTTCAGCGCTTCTATATCACCTATTAGGTGGTATCAGACATTTACTAATGGATCTCGGTCACTTTGAAGAGAAAGATTCAGGTAACGCAAGCGCTAAAGCTATTATTGTTTTGTGGATTGTATTAACAGTGCTAGCGGGAGTTAAATTATGGTAAATAACGCAGCAACTGTAGGCCGTAGTGGCGTACATGACTTTATACTACTTCGCGCAAGTGCAGTTATTTTAGCTGTATATACATTTTATATACTTGGCTTCTTTATCACGACACCTGAAGTAACCTTCGAAATTTGGCAAGGCTTTTTTGCAAACCTTTGTACGAAAGTACTCACTGTACTTGCTCTGTTTAGCTTACTTATCCATGCGTGGATTGGTGTATGGCAAGTATTGTCAGATTACGTAAAACCAGCGTTTTTACGCGGTGTGTTACAGTTCTTTTTCGCCGTAACGTTACTAGCATATTTAGTAGCCGGCCTATTAACAGTGTGGGGTGTGTAAGTGAGCGTTCCAGTTCGTGAATTTGACGCCATTGTAATTGGCGCAGGCGGCGCGGGTATGCGCGCGGCATTAGCAATTTCTGAGTCAGGGCAATCATGTGCACTGATTTCTAAAGTATTTCCAACTCGTTCTCACACTGTGTCTGCACAAGGTGGTATCACCGTAGCGCTAGGTAATGCGCACGAAGATAATTGGGAATACCACATGTACGATACGGTAAAAGGCTCTGACTTTATCGGTGACCAAGACGCAATCGAATACATGTGTAAAACAGGTCCTGAAGCGATCATTGAACTTGAAAACATGGGCTTACCATTTTCTCGTTTTGAAAACGGGAAAGTATACCAACGTCCGTTCGGTGGTCAGTCTAAAGAGTTTGGTGGCGAACAAGCTGCACGTACTGCAGCAGCAGCTGACCGTACTGGTCACGCATTGTTACATTGTTTGTACCAACAAAATGTTAAAAATAAAACTAACGTATTTTCAGAATGGTATGCATTAGATTTAGTTAAAAATGCAGACGGTTCAGTAGTTGGTTGTACGGCTGTTTGTATTGAAACAGGTGAAGTTGTTTACTTCAAAGCGCGCGCAACAGTATTAGCTACTGGCGGTGCGGGTCGTATTTTCGCTTCAACAACTAACGCGCACATTAATACAGGTGACGGTGTTGGTATGTCACTGCGTGCTGGCATTCAAATGCAAGACATGGAAATGTGGCAGTTCCACCCAACTGGTATTGCTGGTGCAGGTGTACTAGTTACAGAAGGTTGTCGTGGTGAAGGTGGTTACCTTCTAAATAAAGACGGCGAACGTTTCATGGAGCGTTATGCGCCAAATGCTAAAGACTTAGCGGGTCGTGACGTTGTTGCACGTTCAATGATGACAGAGATCCGTGAAGGTCGTGGTTGTGACGGTCCTTGGGGTCCTCACATTAAACTTAAGTTAGATCACTTAGGTCGTGAAACGTTGAACCAACGTTTACCAGGTGTTTGTGACTTATCGAAAACATTCGCGCACGTTGATCCAGCTGAAGAGCCGATTCCAGTTATTCCTACGTGTCACTACCAAATGGGTGGTGTACCTTGTAACGTTAACGGTCAAGCGATCACTATTGACGCTAATGGCGAAGAGAAACTGGTTGAAGGTTTATTCGCAGTAGGTGAAATTGCATGTGTATCTGTACACGGTGCAAACCGCTTAGGTGGTAACTCGTTACTTGATTTAGTTGTATTTGGTCGTGCTGCGGGTAACTTCTTAGGTAAGTACCTAGCTGAAACTGAATTTGGTAAAGAAGCAACAGCTTCTGATTTAGAATCTAGCTTAGCGCGTTACAACCGTTGGGAAGGTTCTGACAAAGGTGAAGATCCGGTTCAGATCCGTAAAGATTTACAACAGTGCATGCAACTTAACTTCTCGGTATTCCGTGAAGGTGAAGCAATGGCACAAGGCATGAAAGAGCTTACGGAAATCCGTGAGCGACTTAAGCATGCGAAACTTGACGATAAATCGTCAGAGTTCAACACTCAGCGTATCGAGTGTTTAGAACTAGATAACTTAATGGAAACTGCGTTCTGTACAGCGAAAGCTGCAAACTTCCGCACAGAAAGCCGTGGTGCACACGCACGTCAGGACTTTACTGAGCGTGACGATGAAAACTGGTTATGTCATAGCATTTACACACCTGAGACAGAAGAAATGTCTAAGCGTGGTGTAAACATGAGCCCTGTACATCGTGAAGCATTTCCACCTAAAGTTAGAACTTACTAGGAGCATTAAAGATGAAGCAGATTTTTTCAATCTATCGCTACAACCCAGATGTTGATAATGCGCCTTATATGAAAGATTATGAGCTGGAAATTCCTGAAGGTTCAGACATGATGGTGCTTGATGCGTTGATTTTGTTGAAAGAACAAGATCCAACGTTATCATTCAGACGTTCATGTCGTGAAGGGGTTTGTGGTTCAGACGGTTTGAACATGAACGGTAAAAATGGTTTGGCTTGTATCACACCATTATCGGCAGTTAAAGCGAAGAAAATCGTTTTACGTCCGTTACCAGGTTTGCCAGTTGTGCGTGATTTAATTATCGACATGACACAATTTTACAACCAGTATGAGAAAATTAGACCGTACTTAATTAATGATGGCAAAAACCAGCCTGCAAGGGAGCACCTACAATCTATTGAAGATCGTGAAAAACTAGATGGTCTTTATGAATGTATTTTATGTGCTTGTTGTTCTACATCTTGTCCTTCTTTCTGGTGGAATCCAGATAAGTTCATTGGACCAGCTGGTTTATTACATGCCTATCGTTTCCTAATCGACAGCCGTGATACTGCAACGGATGAGCGATTAGACGATTTACAAGATGCCTACAGCGTATTCCGTTGTCACGGTATCATGAACTGTGTTGACGTTTGTCCGAAAGGATTAAACCCAACAAAAGCTATCGGCCATATCAAGTCGATGCTATTAACTAGGGCTGTTTAATAAAGTATCGCGAGAATACACTATAGTGTGTTCTCGCTTATTTTGTTAAATTTGAATATTTATTGCTTTAATCCCAATAAAGGAACAGGCAATGCCAGAAGGTGTAATGAAGGCTTGGTTGGAGTCTTCCCATTTTAGTGGTAGTAATACTGCTTACATTGAAGAGTTATATGAATCTTACCTCGATAATTCGCAATCTGTTTCTGCAGAGTGGCGCGAAATTTTCGATAATCTTCCTAAAATTGAAGGTGCTGATGTTGAGTACCGACATTCTGCTATTCGCGAAGAGTTTAAAGAACTAGCGAAGCAGCCACATCGCGCGGTTGTACTTTCTGGTGGTTCTGATGCTAAACAGGTTAAAGTGTTACAGCTCATTAATGCTTTTCGTTTTCGCGGTCATCAAAACGCCAACCTTGATCCGTTAGGATTATGGAAGCGTGACAAAGTACGTGATTTGCAACTGTCGCATCATGACTTATCAGAAAATGACTACGATAAAGAATTCAATGTTGGTTCATTCGCTAGTGGCCAAGAAACAATGAAGTTAGGCGACTTATACAAAGCGCTTAAAAATACTTATTGTGGGTCTATTGGTGCAGAATATATGCACATGACTTCTACAGAAGAAAAACGTTGGATCCAGCAACGTCTTGAATCCGTACAGTCACAAGCAAAACTTTCTGTTGAAGAAAAAGAAGAGATTCTAAAAGGCTTAATTGCTGCTGACGGTTTAGAGAAATATCTTGGTGCTAAATTTCCAGGCGCTAAACGTTTCTCACTAGAAGGTGGTGATAGCTTAGTACCAATGCTTAAAGAGCTTATCAGCCGCGCTGGTGTTCATGGCACCAAAGAAGTGGTAATTGGTATGGCTCACCGTGGTCGCTTAAATGTACTGATTAACGTTATGGGTAAAAACCCCGCAGTACTTTTTGACGAGTTTAGCGGTAAGCACGATGAAGCATTAGGATCTGGTGACGTTAAATACCACCAAGGTTACTCTTCTGATTTTGTTACACCGGGCGGTAATGTTCACTTAGCGTTGGCGTTTAACCCATCTCACTTAGAGATTGTAAATCCGGTGGTTATGGGCTCAGTAAGAGCGCGTTTAGATCGTCGTGATTGCAACCAGGGTGATTTAGTCCTTCCTATTACCATTCATGGTGACTCAGCTATTGCAGGTCAAGGTGTGGTACAAGAAACCTTCAACATGTCGCAAGCTCGCGCGTTCAAAGTTGGTGGTAGTATTCGTATCGTTGTAAATAACCAAGTTGGTTTTACAACTTCAAACCCTGAAGATACCCGTTCTGGTGAATACTGTACTGAAATTGCGAAAATGGTACAGGCACCAATTCTTCATGTGAATGGTGACGATCCTGAAGCAGTAATCTTAGCGACACAAATTGCCCTCGATTTTAGAAACAAATTCAAGCGCGATGTAGTTATCGATTTAGTTTGTTATCGCCGCCATGGCCATAACGAAGCTGACGAACCAAATGCAACGCAACCGTTGATGTACCAAAAGGTGAAGAAACATCCTACACCGCGTCAACTTTATGCAGATAAATTAAATGCAGAAGGCAGCATTGCGTCAGACAAGTCCAATGAAATGACGGCTTACTACCGCAAACTATTAGACGAAGGTCAATGTACGGTTGAGCAATGGCGTCCGATGACCGAGCATTCTGTAGATTGGACACCTTTCTTAGGCCATGACTGGGATGACGAATACGATCATGAGATTTCATTAGATAAGTTGAAGTCTTTAGCAGAAAGTATTTCATCTTACCCTGAAGATCATCCTATCCAGTCTCGTGTAAAGAAAATTTACGATGATCGCAAGAAAATGGCGGCTGGAGAGAAGCTACTCGATTGGGGCTTTGCAGAAAATTTAGCGTATGCAGCGATAGTAGACGACGGTAAACGTGTTCGTATTACTGGTCAGGATGCTGGTCGTGGTACTTTCTTCCATAGACACGCTGTTTTACATAACCAAAACGATGCTAGCACTTATTTACCACTGCAAAACGTGAGAGAAGGGCAAGGGCCATTCGACATTCACGATTCAGTATTATCTGAAGTGTCGGTTCTTGCTTTTGAATACGGTTATACAACAGCCGAGCCAAATGGTTTAACCATTTGGGAAGCGCAATTTGGTGACTTTGCTAACTGTGCGCAAGTTGTATTTGACCAATTCATCAGTTCAGGTGAGCAAAAGTGGGGCCGTTTGTGTGGTCTTACAATGTTGTTGCCTCATGGTTATGAGGGTCAGGGCCCTGAGCATTCATCAGCAAGACTAGAGCGTTACTTACAGCTTTGTGCAGACCACAATATGCAAGTGTGTATTCCGTCTACACCAGCACAAGTATTTAATATGTTACGTCGTCAAGTGGTTCGTCCTATGAGACGCCCATTGATCGTTATGTCACCAAAGTCGTTATTGCGTCATCCATTAGCTGTTTCTTCTTTAGAAGAATTAGCGACTGGCGAATATCAGAATGTGATTGGTGAAATTGATAATATCGATCCGGCGAAGGTAGAACGTGTTGTTTTCTGTAGCGGTAAGGTTTATTACGAGTTACTAGAACAACGTCGTAAGAATGAACAGGATAACATTGCGATAATTCGTATTGAGCAACTTTATCCATTCCCTGAAGCCGAACTTGCAAAAGAGTTGGAAAAATACCAACACGTTAAGCAGTTTGTTTGGTGTCAGGAAGAACCGCAAAACCAAGGTGCGTGGTACTGTTCACAGCATCACTTCAGAGCGGCAATTCCTGAGGGTACGTATTTGACATATGCCGGACGTAAAGCGTCTGCTGCACCAGCTGTTGGTTATATGTCTGTCCATGTTAAAGAGCAACAAGCGCTAGTCAATGATGCGCTAAATGTCGAATAGACAGTTGTTGATTAGAGTTTGTGAGTAAGGAATAAATTAATGACAACCGAAATTAAGGTTCCCGTTTTACCTGAATCAGTTGCAGATGCAACAGTAGCTACTTGGCATGTACAAGTAGGTGATAGCGTTTCAAGAGATCAAATACTTGTTGATATTGAAACAGACAAAGTTGTTCTTGAAGTACCTGCAACTTCTGATGGCGTAATTACCGCAATCAATGAAGCAGAAGGAGCGACTGTTTTAGGCGAACAGGTAATTGCTATTTTAGAAGCAGGCGCTACGGCTGATGCGAAACCTGCAGCAGACGCAGCAGCACCTAGTGCTCCGGCAGCTTCTGGCAAAGTTATTGATATCGTTGTACCGGTATTGCCAGAGTCAGTAGCTGATGCAACAGTTGCGACATGGCACGTTGCTGAAGGTGACAGCGTTTCACGAGATCAACAACTAGTAGACATTGAAACTGATAAAGTTGTGTTAGAAGTTGTTGCGCAAGAGGACGGTGTGATCGGTAAGATCTTACACGCTGAAGGCGAGACTGTTTTAGGCGAGCAAAAGATTGGTGAACTAAATGCAGGTGCAACTGCATCGGCTGGTTCAGCTCCAGCGGCAGCGGAAGAAGCATCAGCTTCAGGCGATGAAATTGCTAGCCCATCTGTACGTCGTTTAATGACTGAGAAAGGCCTAACGGCTAATGATGTTAAAGGAACTGGCAAAGGCGGTCGCATTACTAAAGAAGACGTTGAGGCAGCGGCGAAAGCACCAGCGACTCCAGCGAAAGCGACAGCACCTACAACAGCTTCTGCATCATCTGCATCAGCAGCACTAGGTGAGCGTACACAAAAACGTGTTCCTATGACGCGTCTTCGTAAAACAATCGCTAACCGTCTACTTGAGGCGAAAAATTCTACGGCTATGTTAACGACATTTAACGAAGTTAACATGAAGCCAATCATGGATTTACGTAAACAATACAAAGATGTGTTCGAGAAAGCTCACGATACGCGTCTTGGCTTTATGTCTTTCTATGTAAAAGCGGTAACTGAAGCGTTGAAGCGTTTCCCAGCAGTAAACGCGTCAATCGATGGTGATGATATTGTTTACCATAACTTCTTTGATATCTCTATTGCTGTATCAACACCACGTGGTTTGGTAACGCCAGTATTACGTGATGCTGACCAATTAAGCATGGCTGGTATCGAAAAAGGTATTAAAGACCTAGCGATTAAAGGTCGCGATGGCAAGTTAACAATGGACGATATGCAAGGCGGTAACTTCACGATTACTAACGGTGGTGTTTTCGGCTCATTATTATCAACGCCAATCATTAACTTACCGCAAACTGCAATCTTAGGTATGCATAAGATTCAAGACCGCCCAATGGCTGTTGACGGTAAAGTAGAAATTTTACCAATGATGTACTTAGCACTATCTTATGATCACCGTTTAATTGATGGTAAAGAGTCAGTTGGCTTCTTAGTAACAATTAAAGAGTTGTTAGAAGATCCAACACGCTTACTTTTAGATATCTAATCGCTATTTTTGCATAAAGCGAAAGCCGTGTTTTTGTTAAACACGGCTTTTTTATTTGTTAATTTTTATGTTTGTTATTTCAACACATAAAAAAATATACAATCTCGACTATAGTATTAGTGCTAAGGGGTTTGTTCTTTAGAGCTTTTGTACTATACTTGGGCGACTTTTCACAGGTAGCTGAACTTGTAAAGTTTAGTTGCCAATATCATTTACAGATAAATGGATAAAACACCATGAATTTGCATGAGTATCAAGCGAAACAATTATTCGCTGAATATGGTTTACCAGTTTCTGAAGGTTATGCTTGCGATACACCTCAAGAAGCTGCTGAAGCTGCTGACAAAATTGGCGGCGATATGTGGGTTGTTAAGGCACAGGTTCACGCCGGTGGCCGTGGTAAAGCTGGCGGTGTTAAGCTAGTTAAAACCAAAGAAGAAATCAAAGATTTCGCTCAAAACTGGTTAGGTAAAAACCTAGTTACGTATCAAACAGATGCTAACGGCCAACCAGTTGCTAAGATTTTAGTAGAGAGCTGCACAGACATCGCTAACGAATTATATCTTGGCGCTGTAGTAGACCGTGGTACTCGTCGCGTTGTTTTCATGGCATCAACTGAAGGTGGTGTTGACATCGAAACAGTTGCTGAAGAAACGCCTCACTTAATTCACAAAGCGGCAATCGACCCATTAGTAGGTCCTCAAGCTTACCAAGCACGTGAATTAGGCTTCAAATTAGGCTTAAACCCAACTCAAATGAAGCAATTCGTTAAAATCTTCATGGGCTTAGGCAACATGTTCATCGAGCATGACTTCGCATTACTTGAAATCAACCCATTAGTTATCACAGAAGAAGGTAACTTACACTGTCTTGACGGCAAAATTGGTGTTGACTCAAATGCTTTATACCGTCAACCAAAAATCCGCGCAATGCACGATCCTTCACAAGAAGACGAGCGTGAAGCGCACGCTGCACAGTGGGAATTAAACTACGTAGCGTTAGACGGTAACGTAGGTTGTATGGTTAACGGTGCTGGCCTTGCAATGGGTACAATGGACATCGTTAACTTACACGGTGGTAAGCCAGCTAACTTCCTTGATGTTGGTGGTGGTGCTACTAAAGAACGTGTATCAGAAGCATTCAAAATCATCCTTTCTGATGACAACGTTAAAGCTGTATTAGTTAACATTTTCGGTGGTATCGTTCGTTGTGACATGATCGCTGAAGGTATTATCGGTGCGGTTAAAGAAGTAGGTGTTGAAGTTCCTGTAGTTGTACGTTTAGAAGGTACTAACGCAGAAGCTGGTCGCGAAGTACTAGCTAACTCAGGCTTAGCAATCATCGCTGCTGAATCTTTAACTGATGCTGCAACTAAAGTTGTTGCTGCTGCGGAGGGCAAATAATGTCTGTATTAATTAACAAAGATACTAAAGTTATCTGTCAGGGTTTCACTGGTGGTCAAGGTACTTTCCATTCAGAGCAAGCTATCGCATACGGTACGCAAATGGTTGGTGGTGTATCACCAGGTAAAGGCGGCCAAGAGCACTTAGGTTTACCAGTATTCAACACAGTTCGTGAAGCAGTTGAAGCAACAGGCGCAACAGCGACTGTAATTTACGTTCCTGCTCCTTTCTGTAAAGATGCTATTTTAGAAGCTATCGATGCAGGTATCGAGCTAATCGTAACGATCACTGAAGGCATTCCTACATTAGACATGCTTGAAGTTAAAGTTAAGCTTGAAGAAACTGGCGTTCGCATGATCGGTCCAAACTGTCCAGGTGTTATCACTCCAGGTGAGTGTAAGATTGGTATCATGCCAGGTCACATCCACAAGCCAGGTAAAGTAGGTATCGTATCTCGTTCAGGTACACTAACTTACGAAGCAGTTAAGCAAACAACTGACGCTGGTTTTGGTCAATCAACATGTGTTGGTATTGGTGGTGACCCAATCCCAGGTACTAACTTCATCGACGTACTAGAAATGTTCCAAAACGATCCACAAACTGAAGCAATCGTAATGATTGGTGAAATTGGTGGTACTGCGGAAGAAGAAGCAGCTGAGTACATCAAAGCTAACGTAACTAAGCCTGTTGTTTCTTACATCGCTGGTGTTACTGCGCCTCCAGGTAAGCGTATGGGTCACGCTGGTGCGATTATCGCTGGTGGTAAAGGTACTGCTGACGAGAAATTTGCTGCATTAGAAGCTGCTGGTGTTAAGACTGTACGTTCACTAGCTGACATCGGTGTTGCACTTAAAGAGAAAGCGGGTTGGTAAGCTAACGCTTAACAATTTGTAACTCTATGAAGAAGGTCGCGGAAGCGACCTTTTTTGTTTGTGAATCTATATGCAGGCAAGATACTATGATCCAGTTATTGGACGGTTTTACAGTAATGACCCTGTTGGGTTTACAGGTGAAGTCGATACGTTTAATCGGTATTCATATGTTGCGAATAATCCTTACAAATACACTGATCCAGATGGTGAGGAAAAAAGAGGTGCATTAAGAAGATCTGCTGAAGGAATAGCTAAATCGGCATGTAAAAAAGGGTGTGGCGGTGCTCAATATTATTTAGGACCAAAAGAGCAAGATGCTTATATGACAAGGAAAAATGCCATGACCCAGCTTAAGAAGGATGCAGGCATACCTAAGTCACAACAACCAAGTAGTGTTGAGAAAGTAAAAATGCAAGATCAAAACGGTAATACAGTCAAAGATAACAATGGCAATGTAGTAAAAACAACCGAATATAGCCATACTACGACAGATAATAAGAAAGTTGTTATCCAAGATCATTCGGCTGGGCATAAAGATTTTAGTGGGGATTCTGCTAAGCCACATTTGAATGTCAGACCTGCTGAGAATACAAGAACAGGTAAAGTTGAAGGCACCAAAGAACATTACACATTTGAGAAGAAGAAATAGTTATGTGGATAGACTTACTAGACAATAAAAAGGCTTTAACAAGTATTTTTGGTGAAAACAGACCAAAGTTAGACTCTTTTAGGGTCAAAGAAATACAATTGAACATTTTAAAGAACTCATTAAAGGTAGTTGGTGATTTATCTAGTTACCCAGAAGAACCACCTGTTAAGTGGAGAAAAGGAAAGTTCAATACAGTTCATGTGGTTATTGAGTTCTGGAATTTGAAGGCTTTAAAGCTAGTAGATTTCAAAGAACTAGAAGATGTAGACCTTAATATTAATCAGGCTACAGAAGGTGTTGTTTGTGAAACTAACAACGGTTTTTATTGTGAAGCTGAGCTGATTGATTTGTTAGAAATATCGGGGTATCAAAATAGTCAGTAACCCAACAGGTAGTGTTTAGAAATCTGTGTCATTTCAGTAATATTAAGAAAACAGGAATGACACATGACTCAATCTTTCGACTTGAATTTAAGGATGAATTTAAGGGGTCTGAATTTAAGGGGTCGGTGACATATGCGTCTCATTCTCATTTAGATAACCAGGTGATAATGAGGCGTTTTAAAAAATAACTAAGACACCCATAGTTAAATGCCTCAAATTTTGAGGCATTTTTGTACCTGATATTGGCGCATTTTCAAAATACTAGTGGCGCAATCTGATAATATTGGTGGCTCATCTTTATTGGAATGGTGACCGTTTTGAATGGAATATACAAGTGTATATTCCAATGGTTTGGACCATGTTTCTGATTTGATTGTGCCGCACTATCAAAAATAAATGCGCCAGTATTTTGCTGAGAATGTGCCAAATAAGAAATTACTGTATTTCTTTCTATACTCGCAAGTCATTAACGGAGTGACGTAATAATGTAGACGAAATCAACTCAAATATTCAATTATGTTGCCGTATTTGGTAACAAAGTAGACAAGTTTCCACATGGAAACATCTGCAATAGGATAAGAATGATTGAGACGAAGAAAAGTAGACGTTTTTAGTTGTTCAATATTTTGGACAACTAGATAAATTAGACATGTAGAAAATTAGAGTAAAACATTTAATTCATTATAATGAAAAAATAAAGAGCGCATTTGATGTGCAAAATACCCTATTTCACACATTTTTAATAACAATAACTAAGACACCCATAATTAATTGCGCATAGATAAACCTCGACTAGACTTGTGAAAACGGAAATTTTAATAAGTCTAGGAGAGACAATGCCCAAACCGAGGGAGCAACAAATTAGTTTAAGAGACACACCGTATTATCACGTGTGTAGTCGAGTGGTTCGCCAAGCCTTTTTATGTGGTGTAGATAATCATAGTGGTCAAAGTTATGAACATCGTCGTGATTGGGTTGAACAACGTATTCACCAACTTTCTCAAGTATATTCTATTGATGTTTGTGCCTTTGCAGTGATGCATAACCATTTACACCTTGTATTACATGTGGATGTTGAACAAGCAAACACGTGGTCAAATGAAGAAGTACTAGCTCGCTGGCATACTTTGTTTAAAGGCACGTTACTCTCACGACGGTTTTTAAGCCAAGAGCCGCTGAAATCATTTGAACTTGCAACGATAGCAAGTTGTGTCGAAGAGTATCGCAAAAGATTAATCGATATCAGTTGGTTTATGCGCTCACTTAACGAATTCATCGCTCGCAAAGCCAATGCAGAGGATAAATGTACCGGCCGATTTTGGGAAGGGCGTTTTAAATCACAGGCGTTGCTTGATGAAGCAGCGCTATTATCTTGTATGGCCTACGTTGATTTAAACCCCGTAAGAGCAAACCTAGCCCCAACGCCAGAGCATTCAGATTACACGAGTATTCAACAAAGAATTAAAGCTGCCATGAATGGCAAGCAGCCTAAAGAACTCGCAAAATTTATCGGCGACGACCAACAAGATAAAATCAAAGGGATACGATTTAGCCTGATGGACTATTTAACTCTCGTAGATATTACAGGGCGAATTGTCAGAGAGGACAAACGAGGTGCAATTGACGCCGATGCCCTTGCAATCCTTAAAAGACTGAATATAGCGCAAGAAAACTGGTTGAAAATTGCGACTGAATTTGAACAGATATTTACACGGGCAGTAGGCTCATCTGAGCGACTAACTGATTACTATGAGAGTGTGGGCATTTCAAGGCGACATGGTATTGCTAATAGTAGGCGGTGGTTTTCTACGGGTTAAATCTGACAAACACCAATTTCATTAGAAACTACGTAGTTGGCTTAAGAAGTTATGTCTTGCTTTCCTTTGTGCAAAATATAGCAGCTAGTTTGCAAACTCAGGTAAACAGTCTTTATTGTCCCATTTGAGTGAGTTATTTATGTGAAGTTAAAGTTGCCGTAGTACAAATATGTTAGTTAAGGGGGGGGCTGTTGTGTATAAAGTTTGGGAAAGTAAAATTATGGGCGGCCTAATTCCCGCTCATTCTCAGCATAATTCTCAGCCATTCTGAGCCGCCTGAATTATGGGGGGCCTAATTCTTAATTATGGGTGGCCTAATTCTTATTCTTAATTATGGGTGGCCTAATTCTTAATTATGGGTGGCCTAATTCCTCTAGGTGGCCTAATTCCTCTAATTCTCGCTTGCCTAATTCTCGTATATACAGATAATGCCATCGATCCTTTACCGATCATTCGATATCTGGCATAAACTGGTTCAAGTCTTCTTGATAATGAAATCCAATTTCAGCTAGTTTATTTTCGATTTGTAGCTCTTTAACATCCATCATCGCAGCCAAGCTATGTAAACTTGGGCATTCATGACGTAGTCTGTCATTAGCAATACCCAATAATATATTGGCATCCATGTTAATGCATTTGCTCATGTCCATTACTTACCTCATCAATTAATGAATACATATTTAAGTTTAGTCATCAGGTATCAAAGGTGCCAAACGGTGTATTGGCTAGAGTTTCAAAAGAAAAGGGGCGGGAAAGGAAATGGCTAGCTGACACTTACGTCTCATTTGTATTGGTAGGCTGCCTATTTCGCTATATAAATAGGCTAATTATCAATAAGGAGCCCTAAAAAGTATTTGAGCTGTTACGCTCGTTTGAGGTTTGTTTGTCATTGACTTTTTAAACTTTTGTTCATTGTTTCACCTTACTTCTAAACTTTCTTAAAGATTAAATTTAAGAAATAGTATTATTTACGAAGAGGTTAGTATTTCTACTTGTTTGAATTATAAACAAATGCTATAAAAATAAGCTAAGTAGAAATAATAACAGGTTGGCATATGGATTACCGAGAATCGACATTATGTTTAGGGACAACGGATAAATTGCAGTGTGCCTGTTGCGGAGGTCACGTCCACAATGTTAACTCGATTATCACTTACGGTTATTATTTTCTTGAGTACTTACCTATTTTCCCCGTTAAACGTAATACGCAAGTTCATTGTCTTCAATGCCAAAATGTGACAGATGTTTCTCATAAATCTTCAGATTTAAGGTTAATTTTTTCAAGTTTTTTCCTAGCTTTGTTTGATAAGCTACGTTTATTAAGTACCTTCACTGGTAGTTTGTTGATTGTTGTATTTTTAAGCTTTTATTTTTCAGAAGAGCAACAATTGCACCGTCAAAGCCACTCGCATATTAGCGAGCCCAAGGTGCACGATTTTTATTATCTCGATTATCAGAAATCAGTAGGGGACATTCGCCCCGACCATAAGTATCGCGTGGCGAAAATAGTTGATATTACAGGGGGCACTATTTCTCTTGTCTATGGAAACTATTTCTATCCGTTAAAATCGTCGTTAAACACAGGTGTTAGCATGAGCCACACAATACGTGACGATTATTTTGAGAAAAAACGGCACAACTTCTCTTACGCTGAATTAGATAAGCTGTTTCAACAAGGTTTTATTTATCGCGTTGTTAGGCCTGAGCACGGTTACATTGGCCGGAATATGTCTGCTTATATGATTGATGGTAATGTGGTCAGTCAGCTCGAAGTCGTTAAGGAAAAATGGCAATATGTGCCTGGTAAACGAGAAAATAAGCAAGCCTTGGCGTTTTTGAAAGCAACTTATTTGGAAGAACGGTTTGATAAGGCTTTTACCTTATTAAAACGCTCTGCAAATTTAGGTTATGCACCTGGACAAACGAATTTAGCTGAACTGTATTTATCAGGTATTGAAGGATACAAAGATGTTCAAACTGCAGTTTATTGGCTATTTGAAGCAGCAAAGCAGGGCCATCAGCCAGCGATCGAAAAATACCGCATAATTTGCCAATTAGATGAAGAGTGCCAGATTGAAGATTTTTACCAAACGTTAAAAAAAGCTGGTGCTAGTTTCACTATTTATCAATAAGTGGGATAAATAGAGAATAAATAGGGCCAGGTACACTTTAGTTGGTTAATGTAACCTGACCCCTTTATTTTCTTATCGTCAATACAGACGTTGTGCATTTTCATGATATTTTAATTAGTCGTTATTCCTCACATTGAGTGTAGCACTGCGCATGAATAATGTTAATTATTAACTGGCAACATCTCGATAATTGGCTTTGATGCGTTATTTCCTCGGTATTCTGGCAGTAATGACCAAAAATTCAAATGATTATCATTGTGTCTGAATATTTTACAAATATTTTTCTTTTGTTTTACGTTTGGCCCTATCTTTTTGAAATTCAATGCTTTTTAAATCTGGTTCGATATTTGCTTAAAGCGCAAATTCTTGTGCTCGAAACACTTGTTTTATGCTTGTTGTGATCGCACATGAATTAAATTGAAAACTCACTAAAGGAAAATTTTATGTTGCTACGCTCGTTGGCTGCATTCATGCTGTTATTCGCTACAGTAAGTAATGCAAATCTGTTTTTGCTAAATGAAGACAGTTATGTAGAGATAGATTTTACAATTCGCGCTTCAGATAATAACTTCGATCAAGACGTTAACTTTTTGGACATCTGGTTGTTTTATACTCCAGAGTCATATCAAAAAGGTTACTTCATGGAAGAATTTAGCTTTTTTGATGATGGAAATTTGTTAGGCGTTGGTAATTTATTTCCTGGCTTGTCTGCTAACGACTATAATCCAGATGGAATTGATTTTTCCAGAATAAGGGATGGCTCATTCAAAGGAACGTTAAGAGTGAGAGCTTGGTATGAAAATAATCCTGACTGGAATGTTGAACTAACTGATTTCTTCAGTTACACATTAAATGTTTGCGATGGTAGTGGCTGTAGATATTCGGATACTTCTTACATTTCATTTGGTGATGTTAGATACGAAACTGTCGCGGTTTCAGAGCCTGCAACTTTTGGTATGCTGAGCCTGGCAGGGTTCCTATTATTAAGCAAAAGACGTAGAAAAAGCGCTAAATAAAGTATGCTGAAAAATATATTAAACCACTAAATCAGTGGTTTAATATATTATTATATTGATAATCTAGCCTGTTAAGAAATTATTTAGCGATGTTTAAGCGTGCAAAGCATTGGTCTATTAAAAATTACTCTTTTTTCGCAAGCGCATTTGCCATTTCTACAGCATCTAACCAAGACTCGTGACTTTGTACAACCAGCCATTGGTCACCTGCTTTTTGCAATATGGCAGACCAAAATAATTGCCCTGTATATTCTTTGATGCCTTTAAATTTTAAACGCAGTTTAACTGGCAGAGTAAAGGATACCAATTCAGCACTAAGAACTTTTACGTTCCATTCGAGGATATCATTGTGTAGGTCTTCTACACTTGCCCCCGCGATAACGTATGATTCTTTTAGCTCATCGAGTGATTTTATTGAGCCACTGCTGACAAAATATGCATCACTTGCATCAGAGTAATAGTCTAAACCTTGTAGGTATCGCTTATTATTCGACGCTTCAAAAATTTTACTCACTATAGAAGATGTTGTTTCTATTATTTTTTTCTTTTCAGTATCAGTTAGTTGCTCGGTGCTGCCACTTGATATATTTGTCATGAAAATCATTAAGATTAGGTTTTTTTATGTCAGCCAATATCGCTAACAATGATTACGTTTACAAGCCTTGATTTGTTTTAACCTTTGTTGAGCGTCTATAGGTGTACCAATAAATGTGTTCTAATACAAAGTAACAATAGAAAATAAAGAATGTTTATTAATATACTTCTGTTGTTCAAGTGATTTCAGTAAAATAACTGCTACTAGTAACCCCTCACAGGTAAACCATGAAACGCGTTGTTTTATATATTTCAGACAAATGTCCTCATTGCCGAGAAGCGAAAAAGTACTTAGATGATAATGGCATTCAATACCGATTAACTAATGCCAAAATGCAACGTGGCCGCAAAGAATTGGATGCAATCGGTGCGCGTTCCGTTCCTGTGCTTAAAATTGGTAACGAGGTCATGATTGGTTGGAATCTGAAAAACTTTAAAAAACTCTATGGTGACAATTAGCTATACGCCGTTATTTTGTATGTAGTGTGGCCGTCGAGATTTGTAGCTTTGCTAATCATTCGTCGCGGACATACACGCTGAATTTGCAGTTTGTGTGGATCTATAGGGGTAATGTTGGCTGTTTCTTCCAATTATCGTACTGGCTATTAATCTAACAAGAACACTGTATTTCAATTTAAAGTAAGTACGGGTAGTTCTCGCGTCTTACGTTTACTTTCTAATTCCTTGTAGGCCTTTTTAAAGCCGCTACGTAAGTGTGATTTTAAGTGTAACGTTACGTGTTTGACAGGAATGCTTTTTAATACACTAAATACTGCTAAACAGTACAGCATTTCGTTTTCGGGTAATGCGGCTTCTCTATTTGCATATTTGTTATAGCAACTGCCACAACCACCTTTAAATTGATAGGCCGTATTAGCAAACATAACGCCAAACCCCATGAAAGAAGCTACTAAATCGATAGCTTGCGGCATGAATTGTTCGCCACCAGGAGGGAGTGTGCCACGCTGTGCAATTAAGATTGCAGCAAACGCTTGTGCATATGATGCTACTAAGTCTTGTGGTTGGTTTATTTGATTTGGGTTATAGCTTACATAAATCGTATTGTTACTGGATTGCGTGTAATCTGCACAGCTAATTTCTACATTATTGCCACGAATTGCACCATTAAACTGAAGTTTGGGCATACTGTGCAATTGAGGGCTTTGATGATAAACAACAGGTGGCACGAGTTTAATCGGCCAATTGCCCATTCCTGCATAGCGCAGTGTTTTATCGAATACGGTCTGTGCCATTTCTTCAATACTGGATACTCTATCGGGGTAAAATTCACTCGTTGGTAAAATTAGTTGAGCGTCTTGCTTAAATACTTCACACTCAAAGTTGGTCAATGCCCATTCAAAGGTATCTAAAATCCACAGAGTCGTTGACTCATCTAGGCAGGGTTGTTGTTTAAATAGTGATAACAGCATAAGTCGATTGATTAAGTTGTCAAAATGCATAGTTTTATAGGATGGTAACATAGCATGCTGACTTAACTTGTAAAGCAGTTATACCTTAATGGAGAGTTTTGCTACTCGGACGAATTGTTCAATTCGCCCGTTTCTTGTCTTATACAATATTGGTTAATTGATACTGTTAAAGCGACACATTAGCTGTTAGCGTACTTTGACGGTTTACAATAAAATTTTTAAATGCTCGATCTGTTTCTAACCAATCTCGATGGCCAAGTTGAGATAATAAATACTGATTTACATTGCCTTGTTTCACTAATGTTTCAGCAATTTCTTGATAAGTTAACTCACCAAGTGTTGCTAGTAAAAACTCTCTAAACCAATAGGCTTGTTGGTAAAATACATAAAGTGACTCGTCGTTGAATTCTTTCTTTATTACAATTTGTTTGTCTTGGTTTGCTTTCAATTGAGACACAATGTGTTCTTTAACTAAAGCAAATGCAGGGTTTTCCATATCTAAAAATTGGCTCAAGGGTATTGGCGTGAAATGTTGCGTTAATTTGCTGCTTTTATTTGGGCCAGTTTCACAATGTATTGCCACTGATTCATCTATCCAATCCTCGGCATTTGAATGTCCGTATGTAGGCGCTCCCGTTGGATCTTTGGTTTGGTTTAGACCTTTACTCTTTAATGTCTCAATAAACCATAAATGACATAACTCGTGATTAATAACTGAATAGCTTGTTGAGTCTCCTTTCTTTTTACTTTCGAGAATATCAAGTGAAAGGACTAATTGGGGTTTATCTGATGCTGAATTTCTTAAAAGAATTGCTTGAAAGGTATCCTCAAGAAGGTAAACATCAATGGGGTGAGGAGTTGATATTAGCTGTTGATATTTTTCTAATGCCAGATCTAACGATAGCTGCCATGCTTTAGAATAGATTTCTTTCGTCGTATAGAAATTCACGCCAGCGTTTTTGTACTGCAATGTAGCTTTGTGATTTTTTGTTGTTGCGCAAAGTTCTGATGAGACGATTGCTACAAAAAGTAGTAGTAATGTTTTTCCTAAATTATTCACTCTATTTTCCTTTTATTCTTGTAAGAGTAATTTAAAGAGCAAAAAACTGGCCAAGTATAAGCCTCTGAATTATTAGAATTTTATTGTTGGGGCAGAATAAGCGTTTATCGTTATAAGGTATTCATTCCTGATATGGGGAAATAGCATGTGAAGAGTAGTTAATATTCTGGCAGCTAGTGATGGCTCAGATTAATGAAGGAGCTCGTTACTTTGCCCACTTTTCAACGATTTTTTCTAACGTACCGTTTTGCCTCATTAATTTTAATGCACGTCTGAATTCATTGACCAAGTCATCTGGCGTTTGTTTGCTAAATGCAATGTTTAATGAGTCTTCATAATCATGCGGCATTAATTTTCTGAATTGATCTTTGTTGATGTTTAGGTGCTTCATAAATAAGCCTGCCAGAAAATCACTTCCTAAGAAAAAGTCAGCCCTTCCATTCAATACCATCTGGATACCTTGTCCGTAATATGTTGTAAGGTAAAGGTTCTTGTTCTCTAAAAAGCCATGGTTTTTCAATCGAATAGACTGTGCTCCGTTACGTTGGGCAACAGCGTGATATTGATTAGCATCCTGCCAGCTAGTAATTTTAATGTCGCCTCGTGTTTTAAGTGTCCAAATATAGTTAAAACCAACAGGCGTAATGGAGCCAACCCATTTGAAATATTGTTCCCGCTCTTCTGTTCGGATAATAGTAAAAATTAACGTGTTTGGTTGTGTACGTGCTAATTCGTAGGCTCTTGCCCAAGGTAATATTTCAATTGTAGTCTTATATTTGGTTAGAAAAAGTAATTCATTCATTACATCAACGGCCATACCACGAAGAGTATTTTGTTCTTTCTGCCAAATTTGCAACGGAGGGAAATGTTCGGAAACTACCCGCAAATTGTACTGGGACGCTGAAAATGCTTGCGGGTCGCTACTGGCAAGTACTAGAAAAAATAATAGGAAAAATCTCAACAAGACAATTAAACTCTCTAAATACAGCTATATGATTATAGTTTAGTGTATGCATTACCTAGCTATTTTCCACTTTCCAAAATGCGAGTTGTTTCATCTTGCAGTGCTTTAATTGTTTGCTGCTCAAACCAAGGGTTATTTTTAAGCCAGCGATTGTTTCTTGGGCTTGGGTGTGGAAGTACTACATATTGCTTTTTCATGTGCTGCTGCCAATCTTGTGCGAGCACAGTGATCGAGGCATTAGATTTTAAGTGCCATTGAGCAGCATACTTTCCTAGAATTAAAGTCAGTTCAATATTGGGGAGTTGACTTAGTAACTTTTCTCGCCATGTATTTGCACAAATAGGTGGTGGGGGTAGGTCACCAGACGTCCCTTTACCGGGATAGCAAAAGGCCATAGGAACGATGGCAAATAGCTTCGCGTTATAAAACTGATTTCTGTCTACGCCTAACCAGCCTCTTAAACGTTCACCACTCTTATCATCAAATGGTATTCCTTTTTCGTGCGTCACTATGCCGGGCGCCTGACCCGCGATGAGAATTTTACTGTTGTATGAGCCTTGTAGAATAGGCCGTGGAGCCATTGGCAAGTTATTCTCACATAACTGACATTTTCTGATTTGACTGAGCAATTTCATAGGGCATCAAATAAACAAGGTCTTTAACAACTCAATGCATTGTATCTGATCGCAGCGTGAATGGCTCCGGTTTTATGTTTAGTAAAGTACGACGTAAAGCACAATAAGCTTTACATCGCGTATGAACTAGAATGTTTGTGCGAGTAGCTTTTTAGCTTCGTTTCTGGGTAAACAACTGGCTAGCGGCTTTTCGTTGAAATGTTTGCTTTTGGCTTCTACATTTTGCGTAATAGTACGACGCCCATTTTCCAAAATTTCGACACGACAAGTTACTTTATCTGCTATTTCGCTGTAGATTATCTTAATTTCTTCACTACGCGTTAGCAGCAATTTATATGGGTACCCCATCGTTGAATAAAGTTTAAGCTCTGATGCATTTGCGTATTTTGCAGATAGCACTAGTAGGACAATTAAAAGCAATAATACAAACTTAAGCTTAGAAACGTTCATTTTCTTTCCCTCCTTTAAGGCTAAGTTCAGTGAAAATTTACGCCTTGTTATTTGCATCTACAAACGATATAAACTTAACTTCACTTAAGAAAAACTTAACTAGTTATGCGTTTACCACCACTCAAAGCACTTCAGGTATTTATGGTTGCCGCTGAGCACCAGAGTTTTAAAATTGCAGCTGAGAAACTATTTGTTTCACAGGCGGCTGTTAGTCAGCAAATTCGTTTGCTTGAAGCTTATTTTGACGGGCCTTTATTCGAACGTGAAAGTAAACAAACGCGGTTGAACAGTAAAGGCAGGGCGCTGTTTCCGTTTATCAAAGAAGCATTTAATCAGATCGCTCAAGGAGTAAGTGTTCTAACGCGCGAACCTAAACCAAATGATTTACGCGTGACAGCGTTGCACTCTGTAACGTCGCTGTTACTAATTCCACATATCAATGAATTTCAAACAGAGTATCCTGAGATAAGCATTCAGTTCTCACCTAATAACAAGTTAGAGATGTTTGAACACGATGATGTGGATATCGCCATTCGCAGAGGATTAGGCCATTACGATGGATTAGAAAGTCGCAAATTAATAGATGATGCAATTGTACTTGTCGCGAGCCCTATGATGGCTGACGCACAAAGTCATGACATCAACAAGGTTAAGTCACTCCCTATGCTACTAGATACGAGTAGCGATATTCAAGAGGCTGTTAGTGACTTTCAATCTAGATTTGGAGTTAACCAGCGAGATCTTAATATCACGTTAAGAACAACCGATGCGATGCCAATTATTCAGCATGCGCTTTCCGGACAGGGAATGGCTTTTGTTAGCCGCGTATTGGTTGAAGAAAATTTGAAGAATCGACAGCTAGTTAATGTGCTTGATTACCAATTTGAAAACCCAAGAACGTTATATTTGGTGGCGCCTTCGCACCACTTTGATTGGCCAAAAGTAAAACGATTTGAGCAGTGGATTACCACGGTCTTTAGGAACTAATTTTTTTCCTATGGTTATTTGTTTACTGGCTTTCTTAAAATACCCAATATTTTCTTAGGCTGTGTGGCTTCGAGTTTTGACCAAATGTCGTATTTATCGCCGAGTCGAATAGAGACTGAATTGTTATATGCGCCCAGTACTAAAATAAAGCTCACCATTCCCATTAATTCATCAAGTGTTACACGAAAGTAGGTGGGACCGTATTGGACGAAATAGCCAGACAGCCAAACTAATCCAGACAATATTGCCATTACAACAAAAAATATTTCAATGCGTAATAGCTCTTGTCGCGTCGCTGAAAACCAACCACTGCCAATGTATAGACGCAGCCACAATGGGTAATCTTTGTATTCAGAAATAATTTTGTCCATCGAATAAAGCTCCTGTTCAAGTTGGTCTACATCCATTTTGAAGAACTTTGCCAAAGCTCTTAGAGAAGCAAATCCTACTCGATGGCCACTTTCTACACGTTGTATAGTTCGCAAGCTGAGTTTGGTGGCTTCAGCTAGCTGTTCCTGAGAGAGGTGTAATTGCTTTCTTAGCGCTTTAATCATTCTTTAAGTACTCGGATAATAAAACTATGAGTCTATCGTTAGAATAGTTTTGTCGGTGACGTAAAAATACCGCCAAATTGCCGCCACTTCAATAAGATGGCAGCTTTTAACGTTCATTGGGTTAATAAGGGAATGAAGTATTAAGGGCGTTTTCCGCCCTTAATTAAGCCAACTCATTGTTCAATTTTGATAACTACACTTTGGCTCACGGAACATGTGTCCCATTTTCTTCTGCTTTGTGGCTAAATAGGCCTGATTATATTTGTTTTCGCCTAACTCAATCTTAATACGATTAACGACTTCAACTCCTAAGTCTTGCACCGCAGATATTTTGGCAGGGTTATTTGTCATTAGCTCAACGCGTGAAATATTTAAGAATTCAAAAATGCCTCGACAAAATGAATACCGACGTTGGTCAGGCGCAAATCCCAACATAGTATTTGCTTCTACCGTATCGGCGCCACAGTCTTGAAGGTGGTAAGCTTTGATTTTATTCAAAAGTCCTATACCACGGCCTTCTTGGCGAAGGTATAGCAAAACACCTGAGCCGTTGTTGGCGATGTTCTCTAGTGCTTTATTTAGTTGCGGACCACAGTCACAGCGTAGGCTTCCAAAAGCGTCACCCGTTAAACACTCCGAATGTAATCGCAGCAATACCGGTTCGTTTTTTGACCAAGTACCTAGAGTTAGAGCAACGTGCTCTTGCCCACTGTCAGGCTCTATAAAACCATGCATAGTAAAATTACCGTATTGAGTGGGTAATTTAGTTGACTCGACGTATTGCAGGTCGGTAAACGGTACAGTGTGCAGTAATGACTCTCTAATAGTCATTAGTATTTTTCCAAGCATGTTTTGGCCTTTACCGTCTCCGCCATCACCCCAGTAGCTATCTTTATGTGAATGCTCTTTGATGACACAGTTTTTAGTGGAAACTAAGTAGAAAGCCAGTGTCTTATGCTGTTCAAATTTAGCTGTGACGATCTCAAACATTCTGTCGTATCTGATCTCTTTCCAGTCTGAACGTTCTTTTGTAGCGTATTTTCTGCTGATAGCGAAAGCCAATTCAGGACTTTCGGCGCTTCTAATTTCTTCAATGATTTTGGGATCTTGATATTTACTCGCTTGATAACAATGTTCAGTTGTTGGCCATTGAATGTTTTCAAATGTAATTGGGTAGGGCGCAAAATTTGAAAGGTAGCCGTATTTATCGTCAGGTTCGTAAAACAACACATCTTTGTTCATGTCCTTGTCCTATGTCCAGTAGACTCTTAACTAAGTGTAGAGTTTATTAGTCTGTTGTCCAATGTCTTTAGTGCTTGTTTGATTAGCCACAGCCGATTAAACTGACATATTCGGAAGAATTTTCTGTATCGTATTAATTTTTAAGAGGTTGCTTTGAACAAGAAATCATGGATGTCTCCTGAAATGGTCGTAGGGCTTTCTGCGCTAGTTGTTAGCCTAGTAGCAGTAATCGTTGGCGTGTACTCTGCGTACACAGATAGAACGTACGCCAGAGCATCTGTATGGCCTAGAATTGAATTGAATTTCTACTTGTCCAATAATGACGGCGGATCGATATATGGCCTGAAGATGAGTAATTTTGGAATTGGCCCTGCCATTATTAAAAGTGCGCAACTTGAATTGAACGGTATATACCTAAAAAGTTGGAGAGAATTGATTGATGCTACAGGAGAAGATCGCGAGTTCATCAATGTTGCAACTAACAGTATTTCGAGAGTTGTATTACCAGCAGATAAAACACTGGTCGCGCTTGAAATGCGTGACAGTTCTCAGAAAATGAGTGCTGAGGTAAGAGAAATATTACGGCCCTTAAATATATCAGTGTGTTACTGCTCGGTGTATGAAGAGTGTTGGCTCAAAGAGCGAAAGTTACCGCCACAGCCTGTAGAACAGTGCACGTTAAATGCTAAGCGAGATTTTGTGGGTTGGGTTGAAGGTAAGAGCGATAAATGATGAACAAAAGTCAAAATATTCAGTACAGAGAAGCAACACCTAGCGATATTGATGCCTTGCTAGTGTTAGAGCAAAAAGTGGTTGAAGCGGAGCGACCATTCAATCAGCAGATTAGTGAGAGTGGGGTAACGTATTACGACCTTTCTGCGCTAATTGCCAATGAAAGTGCTATGTTGCTGGTCGGTGAATACCAAACCGAAATTATTGCTACTGGCTATATTGATATTAGACAATCTAAGGCATCATTAAAGCATGATAAACACGGATATTTGGGCTTTATGTATGTGGAACCAGAATTTCGTGGACAGTGTGTTAATAAAGCGATTATGGATAATCTTATTCATTGGGCAAAGGAACGAAATATTCGTGATTTCTATCTTGATGTTTATGCAGAAAACTCAGCTGCGATTAAAGCTTACGAAAAAGCAGGGTTTCAATCTTCTCTGATAGAAATGCAATTAACGATATAGAACAATGAACTCTCGCTTATTTGCGTGTTAGAATGGCTGTTAATCAAAGTTGATGTGCCATTTGATTGGATTTAAAGGAAAATATAATGACAAAAATTTTAACCGTATTTATTACCGCTCTGACGTTAGCTATTTCGGGGTGCTCTTATACACCGCCAGAAACAGTTGTAGAGCGAAAGTGGGAAGTTGACCCAGAAACGGGCAACTACGAAGAAAAAGAAAAACACACCACGACAATTTATATCAACAAAGATGACGAACAACCGGAACTAAACCTTCCTAAACCACGTAATTCAAACAAAAAATAAACGTGTAGACGCGATATAATTCGGAGTATGGCTGAACGAGAAAACGCACCTTTTTTGTCTTTGTGTTCAAAAATTCATAGCCTTTTATTTATACGCAAATACACCAAGTAAAAATTTGTTCTGCAAGCGAATATACCGCTGTATGTTAATCTAATCTTTTGTCATAATACCGAAGATTTTAAGAAGCAAACTCTCGAGGAAAGACTCTCCATGTCGGAAGCTGAAAACCGTCCAACTAACTTTATTCGTCAAATTATCGATGCAGATTTAGAAAGCGGTAAACATAGTAATGTACAGACGCGATTTCCGCCTGAACCAAATGGCTATTTACACATCGGTCATGCCAAATCTATCTGCCTTAATTTTGGCTTGGCACAGGATTACAAAGGCCTGTGTAATTTAAGATTTGATGATACTAACCCTGAAAAGGAAGATATCGACTACGTACACTCAATTCAAAAAGACGTGCAATGGTTAGGTTATCAGTGGGCGGGTGATATTCGCTATTCGTCTGATTATTTTGAGCAGTTACATGGCTATGCGGTTGAATTGATCGAGAAGGGCTTAGCATACGTTTGTTTTCTTAACGCAGAACAAATGCGTGAATACCGAGGTACATTGAAAGAGCCGGGTAAAAACAGTCCTTATCGTGATACGCCTGTTGAAGAAAACTTAGCACTGTTTGAAAAAATGAAAAACGGTGAGTTTAAAGAAGGCGAGTGTTCATTACGTTTGAAAATTGATATGAGCTCAAGCTTTATGTGTATGCGTGATCCGGTAATTTACCGCGTTAAATTTGCGCATCATCATCAAACGGGTGACAAATGGTGCATTTATCCCATGTACGATTTTACCCATTGTATCTCGGACGCCATTGAAAATATTACTCACTCGCTGTGTACGTTAGAGTTTCAAGATAATCGCCGATTGTATGATTGGGTGATAGACAACATTTCTATTAAATCTCAACCGCGTCAGTATGAGTTTTCTCGTTTAAACCTTGAATATACGGTAATGAGTAAACGTAAACTGAATGCGTTGGTAGAAGAAAAACTCGTTTCTGGTTGGGACGATCCTCGTATGCCTACAATTGCGGCATTTAGAAGACGAGGTTACACGCCAGCATCTATTCGAGAATTTGCTAAGCGTATCGGTGTGACTAAAATGGATAACACCGTTGAAATGGGCGTATTGGAAGCTTGTATTCGTGAAGATTTAAACGATAACGCGCCTCGTGCTATGGCTGTACTTGATCCGATTAAATTGGTGATCGAGAACTACCCAGAAGGCCAAGTGGAAGAATTGAATGTTAAGAATCACCCAAGTGATGAAAGCCAAGGCTCACGCATTGTACCATTTAGTAAAGAGCTCTATATTGAAGCAGAAGACTTCAGAGAAGAAGCCAATAAGAAGTACAAACGATTAGTTTTGGATAAAGCTGTTCGTTTACGTGGCGCTTATGTTGTTACGGCAACCCGCTGCGATAAAGATGAAAATGGCAAGGTAACAACGGTTTATTGTACTTATGATGCTGATACGCTTGGTAAGAATCCTGCTGACGGCACTAAACCAAAAGGTGTAATTCATTGGGTATCTGCAGAACAAGCATTAAATGCAACTGTTCGTTTATACGATCGTTTGTTCACCGTGCCAAACCCTGCAGTTGCTGAAGATTTTCATTCGGTCATTAATCCTGATTCATTGATTGTAATTGAAGACGCAAAAGTTGAGCCGGCACTTGCTAACGCGAAGCCTGAACAAGCTTATCAGTTTGAGCGTCAAGGTTACTTCTGTTTGGATAATAAAGATGCCACTGACGATCATTTGGTATTTAACCGTACAGTTGGGTTACGTGATACCTGGGCAAAAATTGGCGACTAATTATTGTCGTTAGCCAGACAGTCCAATTAATAAATGAGAGCCGATGTCATTACGTGACATCGGCTTTTATGTATAGGACATACGGTATGACGCGGTGCCATGGATGGCAAGGAGCGTCGATGTATAGGACATACGGTATGACGCGGTGCCATGGATGGCAAGGAGCGTCGATGTATAGGACGTACGGTATGATGCGGTGCCATGGATGGCAAGGAGCGTCGATGTACAGGACATACGGTATGACGCGGTGCCATGGATGGCAAGGAGCGTCGATGTACAGGACGTACGGTATGATGCGTTTCCTAAGATCCTGAACCGATGGGCGATTACTCCTACTCAGCACAAACATTACCACAGAATCGTTCGCGCTGAGTAGGAGGTACGACGTATCGAAGTGTGACTAGTCGTTTTTCGTTGCAGTTTTCATTGATGTTACAAACGCCGACAGCTTCGCTAACATTCCGTCAGGTGATGCGAGATTATCTTCAATTATCTTGACTACGGCAGAACCACTAATAGCGCCTGCTGCGCCAGAAGACAACGCTGCTTTAACGTGCTCTGGTGTTGAAATACCAAAACCAATCACGAGTGGTGGCGCCTGAAAACTATTTAATTTTTCCAACAGTTCATGCGCAGGTACTTGTGCTTGTGTCTCTGTGCCAGTAACGCCAGCACGGCTAAGTACATAGGTATAACCACGGCTATATTGCGCCACTTTGTTCAAAGTTTCATCGCTGGCATTAGGTGGTGCAATGAAAATAGGACATACACCATGTGTTTCAGCAGCTTTTCGAAACGGCTCGCATTCTCGAATCGGCAAGTCAGCAATTAATACTGAATCGACGCCTGCGGACGCAACATCTTGATAGAATTTGTCAATGCCACGTGCAAAAACAAGATTACCGTATAGTAATAAGCCTATTGGAATATCAGGTGCATAGGCGCGTACTTCGCTGAGTATTTCTAAACAGGTATCCGTATTCACATTGGCTTCAAGCGCACGAATGCCTGCTTTTTGAATGGTTACACCATCGGCACTGGGGTCAGAGAACGGAATACCTAATTCCAACGCGTCTGCGCCAGCATCAATTAATGTCTTAATTATTTCGAGCGACAAAGCAGGGTTAGGGTCGCCGATGGTAACAAAAGGAATGAACGCACCCTGATTTGACTCGGCTAATTTAGCAAAAGCACGTTGATAACGATTAGACTGTAATGTACTCATTATTTTGACTCCTGCATTGATTGTGCTTCTGGATGCAATACGGTGTGAACATGGGCAAGATCTTTGTCACCACGGCCAGACAAATTCACGAGAAAAACGGTATCTTCTGTTACGCTTTCTGCCATTTTTAACGCTTGTGCTAAGGCGTGTGAAGATTCAAGTGCAGGGATGATTCCTTCGCTGCGTGATAGTGCCTGAAATGCTTCAAGTGCTTCGTCATCATTAATCGGCACATACTCGGCACGACCTGTCTCTTTGAGAAATGCATGTTGTGGACCAACGGCAGGGTAGTCTAATCCTGCAGATACTGAATAAGACTCTTCAATTTGGCCATATTTGTCTTGCATGATGTAGGTGTAATTACCATGTAGCATGCCTTTAGTTCCAGCAGCCAGCGTTGCGCCATGCTGATGAGTATCGATACCTTTTCCGCCAGCTTCTACGCCAATCAACTTAACGCTTTCTTCTTTTATGAAATCGTTGAACATCCCAATAGCGTTTGATCCTCCCCCCACACAAGCAATTACGTAGTCAGGAAGTTTTCCTTCTTGTTTGAGGATTTGTGCTTTGGCTTCTTCACCAATCATTTTTTGAAAATCACGAACAATGGTCGGGAATGGGTGTGGACCCGCAGCAGTACCTAACAAATAATGCGCATTGTCATAATTGGCAGACCAATCTCTTAATGCCTCATTTACTGCATCTTTTAGTGTGCCGCTACCAGCTGTTACAGGAATAACTTCAGCGCCCATCAACTTCATTCGAAAGACATTCGGTTGTTGACGTGCACAGTCAACAGCCCCCATGTACACACGACATTTAAGCCCTAACAATGAGCAGGCAATTGCAGTTGCAACACCATGTTGGCCTGCGCCTGTTTCCGCGATGATTTCAGTTTTACCCATGCGCTTTGCCAATAGTGCCTGACCCAATACCTGATTAGTTTTATGGGCTCCACCATGTAATAAATCTTCACGTTTCAGATAGATTTTTGCGTGTGGATTTTTGACCAGGTTGCGGCATAAAGTTAATGGCGTTGGACGCCCAGCGTAGTCTTCTAATAAGCGGTTAAATTCTGCAATAAACTCAGGATCGCTTTGTGATTCAATATATGCCTGTTCAAGTTGCTCAAGTGCTGGTACTAATAATTCGCCAACGAACATGCCACCAAATTCACCGAAATAGGCGGGTAATGAGTTTTGTGTATTCGGATTACTCATGATAATTCCTACTAATAATTTCTGATTTGTGCGAAAACCGTATTAAGTTTTTCGCGACACTTAACGCCTGGCTGAGATTCAACGCCAGAGTTTAGATCGAGTCCAAAAAGCTGTTGTTCAGACACTTGCAATAATGCCGATTCAATATTGTCTGAATTCAGGCCGCCAGCTAAAAAACAACGGCTTAATTCTTGCTCACTCTCGGCTAACGCTTGCCAGCCAAACGATTCGCCGCTACCTGCATTTTTACCATCTAAAACGATGTGCTCCGCATCTGGTACAAGTTCAGGCACTTCTTCAATCACTGCTTGCGCTTGCCATATTTGGCAATTACTGTTGGTGCTCTTAAGTGCGGACATTAATTCTTTGCGATAGTCCTCATTTTCATTACCATGCAGTTGCACTGCATATAAGTTAAGTGTACTTGCATAATCGATCACCTGACTAATAGGCGCATTTACAAAAACACCAATAAAGTTGAGCGCTTGCGTTGAAGTGACTTTTTGCGCTTGCTCGAGAGTGACAAATCTCGGCGACTTTTCCGCAAATATCAATCCACCGTAAACAGCACCCGCATCTTTTGCATCCTGCGCAGCTTGGGTAGACATTAAGCCACACACTTTGTTGTGACCGAAAATTAAGGTACGGCAAGCGAGATTAATGTCGTCTTGTGCCATTATCGAACTACCCACTAAAAAACCATCTACCGCAGGTGCCAATTCACGTACTTGCTCGTTGGTATAAATACCCGACTCTGAAATGACGATCACATTGTCAGGCAAGCTTGGTGCAAAATCTAATGTACGTGATATGTCGGTTGAAAGGTCACGCAAGTTTCGATTATTAATGCCAATCATTTTCGCGCCTAGCTGAACGGCACGTTCTTTTTCTTCGTCGTTCGAAATTTCCGTAAGAATAGCGAGATTCAATGATTCGGCTATTTCTGCGAGTTCTCGGTATTCATCGTCATTCAACACACTTAACATCAACAAAATGGCGTCAGCGCCATAGTATCTTGCCAGATATACTTGATAAGGATCGATGAAAAAATCCTTATTGAGCACAGGACAATCAACTTTGCTGGTTACTTGTTGCAGGTATTCGTATGTACCCTGAAAGTACTTTTCGTCAGTAAGTACCGAAATTGCGGCAGCATACTGGTTATATATCTGACAAATTTCGACAGGATCAAAATCCTCGCGTATCAAACCTTTTGAAGGAGAGGCTTTTTTACATTCTAAAATAAATCCTGCGTATGGCTTGTCAGTTGTACGTGTCAGTGCGGCGTACATATCTTTGGCAGAAGGCGTCAGTTCATTTTTAAATCCAGCTAATGGGAACGCTTGCTTACGTGCTTCAACTTCCACACGTTTGTCTTCAACAATTTTGGCGAGTACGTTAGCCATGTTAGTTTGCTCCTTCATTTGATAAAGACGCCATCAATTGCAATGTTTGTAAACCTTTACCTGAGGCTAATACTTCTGCGGCTAACTGGGCGGCGGCGGTGAGGCTATCGGCGCGTTTGTGCAGGTATAATAATGCTGCGCAGTTAACAACCACCGCAGCGTTATGTGCAGGTTCTCCCTTCCCAGCCAAGATAGCCTTGATGATATTGGCGTTTTCCTCTGGTGTACCGCCTTTAATATCGTCTAATGAATATCGTGATAAGCCAAAATCTTCAGGCGATATAGTAAGTTCACGTGTGTCTTCGCCATTTATTTCAGTGATAGTCGTTTCGCCATGTAGCGCTATTTCATCTAAGCCACTACCATGTACTACCCAAGCGCGAGTTACGCCTGTAAGCATTAAGCTTTGGGCTAATACTGGGATCAGAGTTGGCGTGTAAACACCTAACAACATAGTGCTTGGCTTGGCAGGGTTTACCAACGGGCCAAGAATATTAAACAGCGTACGAATCCCCATGGTTTTACGCACTGGTGCTGCATGTTTAAATCCCGGGTGATAAGCAGGCGCATACAAGAAGCATAAATTAGATTGTTCCAAACATTTGGCTGCTGTTTCTGGAGACATCATTAAGTTGACACCCAATGCTTCAAGTAGATCGGCTGAGCCCGACATACTCGAAACGCTACGATTGCCATGTTTGGCCATCTTTAGGCCGCAGGCCGCCGCTAATATTGCCGCGGTTGTCGAAATATTAATTGTGTTAGCACCGTCGCCACCCGTGCCAACACAGTCTGCTACGTCAAATGTCAGTGTAGGGAACTTCGTTGCATAATTTCTTACTGCGATTGCGGCACCGGCGATTTCTTCAGGTGATTCACCTTTAATTTTTAATGCAGTTAATACCGATGATAAAAGTGCTGGCTCTACATTGCCTTTGATCATTTCTGTAAAAAACGCTTCTGACTGAGGTTGTGTCAGACTTTGGCCTTCAACGAGTTGAGAAAGAATTGCGCTCATTAGATCATCTCCTTGGCTTGTTGCTGCACATTCTTTTGTGCGGTTAAATACTTCACGCTTTGTGCCAATAAATTACTGCCATAAGTCGTTAAAATTGATTCAGGATGAAATTGAAATCCAAGAATGTTATCCCGATTATGTACCACTGCCATCGGTAACGATGTATGTTCATCTATGTCATATGCCGCGATAACATTAATCTCTTCTGGAACCTGTGTGGCGACTAAAGAGTGATAACGTGCAATAGGTAATGGATGAACAATGCCTTCAAACGCACCTGTTTGGCAATGCATAATATTAGAGGCTTTGCCATGAATAATTTCAGGCGCGCGATCAATGGTGCCACCATAATGCGCAATAAGCGCCTGATGGCCCAAGCAAATACCTAATATTGGATATTTTCCTGCTGATCTGGCAATCACTTCCATCAAGCATCCTGCACTCTGCGGTGTACCAGGGCCTGGTGAAAGTACAATCAATACAGGCGCATCACAAGATTCAATTTGTGACATGATAAAGTCGGCAGACAATGTATTGCGATAGATCACCATTTCATAGCCGAGCACTTGAAACTCATCAACCAAGTTGTAGGTAAATGAATCCAGATTATCTATCATAAAAATTTTGGGTTTAGCTGCCGAAGTGGGCGTATTTGATGTGTAACTCATCATTTTGCTCCCTCATGTTTTTCAGCAATTAATGTTTCAGACAATTGAATAGCACTGATAACAGCTTGCGCTTTTTGTCTGGTTTCATTGGCTTCAGCCTGTGGATTTGAATCATAGACAACGCCGGCCCCAGCCTGAATAAATGCAGTTTGGTTGCGAACAAATGCAGAGCGGATCACGATGCAACTATCCATATCGCCAGTACCAGTTAAGTAACCCACGGCACCACCATAGCTCCCACGACGCTTACCTTCTACTTGACGAATTAACTCAGTGGCTCTTACTTTTGGGGCGCCTGATAATGTGCCCATATTCATACAGGCTTGATATGCGTGCAAGGCATCTAATTCATCTGCCAATGTACCGCATACACGCGATACCAAATGCATCACGTGAGAGTAACGGTCGACTTTAAGTAAGTCGGCCACGTGTCGAGTACCTGCTTTTGAAACCCGTGCAATATCGTTGCGTGCTAGATCTACTAGCATAATATGCTCTGCGAGTTCTTTTTGATCTTGTCGCAAGTCTAGCTCTAGGCGGCTATCTAAATCAGGGGAGAACTCACCATTCGCGGTAAAGCCACGCGGACGAGTGCCAGCAATAGGGTACACTTCTACCTGACGATTGGTATGTTGAAATTTAAGTGCTGACTCCGGTGAGGCACCAAACATACAGAAATCACGATCTTGCAAAAAGAACATGTAGGGGCTGGGGTTACTACGTTTTAATGCCGCATACGCTGCACATGTATCTGTGCAAGGCAATGAAAATGTGCGCGAGGGAACAACCTGAAAAATATCACCAGCTTTAATGTGCTCTTTTAACTGTTCAACCGTCTGGCAAAAGTCTTCGTCACTGACATCTACAGACACGACCAAGCTATCATAGGTGTTACTGATAGTATCTGCTGCTTTAGTTGCATTGTTATTATTTTCCGGCGAAAAGGTCGCCATGAATTCTTTAATTTCTTGCAATCGACGGCTAATTTCGAAGTAGCATTTTTGTTGCTCTGCGCCACTAAAAACATTGCCGATGATCTCTGACGAACGTTTTTCATGATCAATTACTACTAAGGTTTCAGCAAGGTAATAGACATAGTCTGGGCATGTATTCTCGCCACCACTGACGTTAGGTAAAACTTCACTCATTGACATCATATCAAACGCAAAAGCGCCGCCTAGGAAAATACCAAAGTCGTGTTGGTCGTCATTTTGTAATTGCAGAAAAGCGCGCAGTGCCGAAAACTGATTCGTTGCTAGCAGGCGAGAACGTTCATCTAACTCATTATTTACTGGATGAAATACCGCAGTAAAGCCTTTCTCTAAGTCAGAAATATCAGCGTGCTGTGCTAAATTATTTTTTACAAATGCAAGAGCCGCAGCACCGTTGGTGGTCAAAGGTTCAAAATTCACCTTATTGCCATTACACTCAATACGTACGGCAGCATCAACGAGTAACAGGCTCTTGAGTTTATGTTTCTTATCGATTTCGGCAGACTCGAGCAATAGCGCATTAGGTTGACCTTTAGTTAAGTGTCGAAATACGGCTAGCGGATCACTTTGATATTTAGCGCTACCTGACAGTGTGTTTACTGCGCCGGGCGTTAAGTTACTTTGGGCAAACATTGATTTCATAGCGTTTTACCTGCGGCCTTAATAAATGGCGTGATATCAGCCATTAATTGTGTGAAATCTTCTTCAGTTAACGCCTGATGGCCGTCGGATAATGCTTCTTTGGGGTTTAAATGTGATTCCACAATAATACCGTCAGCGCCAACTGCAACCGCTGCTCTTGATAACGGGTTAATTAACGATTTAACGCCTGTACCGTGAGAGGGGTCAACAAGCACTGGTAAGTGAGTCTTTTGTTTTAAGAGTGCTACCGCATTCAGGTCAAGCGTATTGCGCGTTGCAGTTTCAAACGTTCTAATCCCACGCTCACATAAAATAACGTTTGGATTACCTGCGTTGATGATGTATTCGGCAGCAAGCAATAACTCTTCAATGGTTGCACTCATGCCACGTTTTAAGAGTACGGGTTTGTCTTGAGCACCTACGGTTTCTAGCAAGCGGAAGTTTTGCATGTTACGCGCGCCAATTTGATAGCAGTCGATATAATCATACATCAGCTCTGCATCGCTTGGGTCAATGATTTCTGAAACAACAGGCATGTTGAATTCTTGTTTTGCAGCCCTTAGTAAGGCTAGCCCTTCTTCACCAAGTCCTTGAAAGCTATAGGGAGAAGTACGTGGTTTGAATGCGCCACCGCGAAGAAGTGGAATGTTGTGCTGCGATAGCATTTTTGACACGCCAAAAAGCTGGTCTTGTGACTCTACTGAGCAAGGCCCCGCAATAACAGTGAATTTATTACCACCAACTTTAACGCCGCCAATCGATACCACGGTGTCATGTGATTGTAGCTCTCGGCTTACTAATTTGTAGGGGCTAAGAATGGGCTTGACGTTATCTACCATTGGGTAGCTGTCAAGATGGAGCTGTTTAAGCACACGTTCATCACCTAATGCGCCAATAACGGTGCGCTCGATACCTGGCATATATAGAGGTTTTAAGCCAAGCTCTGCAATTTTGTTTAGTATTTCTTGTGCGTCCTGCTCTGACGCCTGTGGTTTCAGTACTATGATCATTGTCTTATCCTAAATTTGTTCGATTATTGATTGTCATCCGGCATAAATTGGCTGAAGCCACCAGATGAACCAACTTTTTACTTTTGTTGTTAACATCGTTTATCTCTTTACAATTAAACTCTTGTGAAAAATTACAGCCCAAAAAAGCAAAAACCCGCTTGAAATAAGCGGGCTTTCACGAAATTTTTTGCAGCTATAGCAAACCATCACAACCCACTTACGTTGAGTTATGCCACCACCAAATTAATGAATTAGTTGTAATTACTTGTATCATTCTGTTTGTTACCAAAGTAAAATTAGTTTGCTTTAAACTCGTATAGAAGACCTTATTATGCCGCCTGTGTCAACCGCTAATTTTGATAACCTAAATGAAAAGCGTGTTGATCTGCACAGCCATACAAACTGCTCTGATGGCGGACTATCGCCCGAAACCTTGGTCGACAGGGCGGTGAACTTCCAACTCGATGTTTTGGCAATTACCGATCACGATACAGTTTCTGCATTAGATATTGCGCAAAATTATATAAATGACAAGCAATTACCCCTCTCATTAGTACCGGGCATCGAAATATCAACACTTTGGCAGAATTTTGAAATTCATGTTGTTGGCTTAAACATAGATAGTAAGCATCCGGCACTTACTGAGTTAATAGAGAAGCAGCAGGTATCACGTGAACAACGAGCCAGAGAAATTGGCATTAAATTGGAAAAGTGCGGGTTAAGCGGGGTATACGAACAGGCGCTTGCGTTGGCAGGTACGGGGTCTGTTACTCGGGCGCATTTTGCTAAAGTAATGCTTGAACAAGGTTATGTTAGCAAAGTGCAGGCAGCGTTTGATAAATACATTGGTAAAGGAAAACGTGCCTACGTCAAGCCTAACTGGTGCTCTATCGACGAAGCTGTATCAACCATTCATAAAGCCGGAGGCGTCGCTGTATTGGCCCATCCAATACGCTACGATTTATCTGCCAAGTGGCTAAGACGACTAATTGTTGATTTTAGCGAAGCCTCAGGCGATGGCATGGAAATCGTGTTGCCGCAAATGAACAACGAACAACGTCAACGCATGCTAAACTATTGTCAGGAGTACCAATTGTTAGCGTCACTTGGTTCAGATTTTCATTACCCCAGTAAATGGAGTGATCTTGGTCGAAATTTACGACTACCAGATAACTGTGAACCAATTTGGTCTGCTTGGCATTAAATTCAAACTTTTAGGAATACGCAATGAGCCAGTTTTTTTACGTACATCCAGATAACCCGCAAGGGCGATTGATGAAACAAGCCGCTGAAATGGTGCATCAAGGAGGCGTCATCGTTTACCCAACTGAATCTGGTTATGCGTTAGGGTGCCATATTGGTGACAAGAAAGCGTTAGAGCGAATATGCCGTATTCGTAATATCGACAAAGACCATAATTTTACCTTAGTGTGCCGAGATTTATCAGAACTGTCTGTATATGCCAGTGTCGATAACACGGCTTTTCGTGCAATCAAAAACAATACGCCTGGACCTTACACCTTTATTTTCAAAGGGACAAAAGAAGTACCTAAGCGATTGTTGAATGCGAAAAAACGTACCATCGGAATTCGTATCCCAGAAAATACGATTGCGCAGGCGTTGTTGGAAGCCATTGAAGAACCAATCATGTCGACCACATTAATTATGCCTGGCGAAGAACATGCAGAATACGATCCTGAACATATTCGCGATATTTTGGAGCATCAGGTAGATTTGATTGTGCATGGCGGATACCTAGGTGAAAAGCCAACAACAGTAATTGACTATTCTGATGGTGAAGCCAATATTCTGCGTGTTGGGCAAGGTGACCCAGCACCATTTGAATAAGCATTGTAATTCATGGATAACCGCAAAGATAACATGAGTGCTAAGCAGGGAGAAATGCAACAGCAACCCCTGCCACTAGCTTTTATTCATGGCGAAGCGGTTGTTGAAAAGCCACAAGATTTATTCATTCCGCCAGATGCACTGGAAATTATACTTGAATCGTTTGAAGGGCCTCTCGATTTACTTCTGTATTTAATCCGTAAACAAAAATTCGATATTCTTAATTTACCTATTGCGCCAATCACTGAACAATATATGGCGTATGTTGAATTGATGAAAGACGCGAAATTAGATCTCGCAACTGAATACTTAGTCATGGCGGCAATTTTGGCCGAAATAAAATCGCGCTTGCTATTACCTAAACAAACAGTTGAAGAGGACGAAGAAGACCCTCGAGCGGAACTTGTTAAACGATTGCAAGAGTATGAAGTGATTAAATCGGCAGCAGAAGGGTTAGATGAACTGCCGCGACTTGAGCGTGACCTATATTTGGCGAGTGCGTCTTTGCCTGAAAACTTCCAAGTTCGCACAGTTGATGCGGAAGTTGATTTACTCGAGCTAGTGACAGCCTTTCAGGCGGTTTTAAAACGCGCACAAGCCTATGAGCATCACCATATTGCTCGCGAAGTACTGTCAACTAGAGAACGTATGTCTGAAATTATCGCATTTCTAACTAAGCAAAGTGGCGGTGATTTTAGCCCATTTGAGTCTTTATTTAGTGTAGATGAAGGTAAGCAAGGGGTCGTGGTATCGTTTTTGGCCATATTGGAATTGTTAAAAGAATCGTTAATAGAAGTCGTACAAGCTGAAGTTTTTGGTAGAATACACGTTCGTTTGGCTAGTGGTACATCAATGCAATGAAAACATTGCCTTTTGAACAACTAAAACAGTTATTGGAAGCCGCTATTTTTACTACGGGTAAACCTATGTCGGTAGCTAAGCTAAAATCGACAGTGCTAGCCAATTATCGCGTGAATTACAAAGTCATAAATCAAGCATTGGATGAGCTTGTTACAGAATACCAACCTCGTGGCGTTAATTTAGTGCAGGTAGGATCTGGCTTTCGCTTTCAGGCGGTTAGTCAGTTTGCTGAAGACATTGCGATGATGTTTGAAGAAAAGGCACCGAGATATTCCAGAGCGCTACTAGAAACTTTAGCGTTGATTGCTTATCGCCAACCCATTACACGTGGTGAAATAGAAGATATTCGTGGCGTCGCGGTTAGTAGCCACATAACGAAAACACTTTTAGAGCGTGAATGGATTCATGTTGTAGGTCATAAGGAAGTTCCCGGTCGTCCGGCTATGTATGCGACGACTACGGCTTTTTTAGATTACTTTTCTTTAAAGTCGCTGGCACAATTACCGGAATTGTTGCCAATTAATGAGTCTTCACCTGAAAATGAAGACATAACTCAACAAAAAGAGACAGAGACTAGCGCTGAAAATTCGTGATGTTACTGACGTAAGAGAGTTTAAGACCCATGTCTGAGAAATTACAAAAAGTCCTTGCCCGTGCTGGCAAAGGCTCACGCCGCGAAATGGAAGCGGTAATTAGTGAAGGAAGAGTGAGTGTTGACGGCAAAGTAGCTTATTTAGGCGACCGTGTTGAGGGCACTGAGCAAATTCGCATTGATGGTCATTTGGTTACATTAAAGTCGCAAGCAGATGAAGTTTGTCGCGTGCTGATGTATAACAAGCCAGAAGGCGAAATGTGTACACGTAAAGATCCTGAAGGTCGACCAACGGTATTTGACCGTTTACCTAAATTGGAGTCTGGCCGCTGGATTGCAGTAGGACGTTTAGACATTAATACCTCAGGTATGTTGCTGTTCACCACAGATGGTGAATTGGCGAACCGTTTAATGCATCCATCACGCAAAGTAGAACGTGAATATGCAGTACGTGTATTTGGTGAAGTAGATGAAGCTATGCTTCAACGTTTACGTCATGGTGTAAAGCTCGAAGATGGGCCTGCAAAGTTCCAGAAAATCATGTATCGTGGTGGTGAAGGGCGTAATCACTGGTTCCATGTAGTGCTTTCAGAAGGACGAAATCGAGAAGTACGTCGCCTTTGGGAAAGTCAGGAAGTACAAGTAAGCCGTTTGATTCGTGTGCGCTATGGTGATTTAGAACTTAAACGTCAGTTACCCGTAGGCGGCTGGGTTGAGCTAGGTTTGAAAGATGTTAACTACTATCGTAAATTAGTAGAACTCAAGCCTGAAACTAGCAGCAAGGTGAAAGTTGACGAAAAGGCCATTGATAATGCTAAGAGCAGACGCATTAGACGCTCAGTTAAAAAACACCAGCATCGTCAAAAGCAAACGACACGTAGAAGACGCTCATAGCGAGCACCCAGTTATCCAGTAGTTTCCGTGGGAGTACCATTGCAGTTTATTTATATTCAAGACTATGAAGCACTAAAGGACGTGTGTGCAAAGTTGGCGCAGGCACAAGTCATCGCGGTTGACACAGAGTTTGTGCGTACCAGAACTTTATTTCCCAAACTCGGTTTGATTCAAGTTTGTGATGGCGAGCATGTAATATTAATTGATCCGTTGGCGCTTCTTGATTTGTCACCATTTTGGCGACTCATTGAAGATCCTTCTATAGTTAAAGTGCTACATGCATGTTCAGAAGATCTTGAAGTGTTTTTAACGGTCGCCAATTGTCGCCCGCAAAACTTAATTGATAGCCAAATTATGATGGCCTTTTTGGGGCGTGGTTTGTCAGTTGGTTATGCGGCCATGGTTAAACACTTTTTGGATATTGATTTAGATAAATCCGATTCAAGAACAGATTGGACAAAACGCCCATTAACAGACAGCCAGTTAATGTACGCACAAGCCGATGTAACTCACCTTATTCAAATTTATCCGAAGTTGCTTGCTGAAATTGAAAAAACGCCTTGGTTGGAAGCTGTTAAGCAAGAGTCGGCGCTGATGATCGAGAAAAAATTCACGCCACTTGATGAGTCCACCTTGTATTACAATGTGAAAATGAGTTGGCGGTTAAACCCTAAGCAACTTAATGCGTTAAAACACTTAGCCATCTGGCGCTATGAACAGGCGAAGAAAAAGAATCTTCCAATAGGTTTTATTGCTAAGGATCATACGCTAATTGGTGTCGCCCAACGTTTGCCTACCAATATGAGTGCGATGTTTTCTATTGAAGGTGCTGAACAACTGGATATTAAGCATAAAGGCAAGATTATGCTTTCTGTGCTACAAAAAGCCAGCAAAGTACCTGAAGAAGAGTATCCTAGTCGAATTACTCGCTTAGATGAATATCCGGGTTATAAGCAAGTATTTAAGCGGATAAAAAACTTCGTGCAAAAAATGGCAAAACAGCATGAAGTACTACCGGAAAATATGGCGTCTAAAAAGCAAATCAATCAGTTTTTAACATGGCACTATAAACTTAATGGCCAAAGTGATTGTAGAGAGCAAATTGAGCTACTTAGAGATTGGCGCTTTGAGCTTGTTGGAGAACAGTTATTGCTTGCGGCTAAGAATAATTTTTCAACGCTTTAACTGTTAATTTAAACACACTGCAAGCGGGGTCATAGTCAATATACAATGGCCTCGATGCAAAAATAATATGGTGTCGGGTTTACTTGACTCCGATCTCTGATAGATTTTTTCGTCAATTGTTGGCTCACAACAAGTTACAATATCCAGTCTACAATTCCTAGTGAGCATGTTATATTGTTGGCAATAATTCAATGAAATTTCATAGGTCTCCATTATGCTATGTTCCGTATACAAAAGTAGTCGTAAAGCCGACACTTTCCTTTATATCAATAAACGTGATGACTTTTCACAAGTGCCTGAAGCATTGCTCAATATGTTTGGCACACCAATATTAGTGACCGTCGTGAATCTTGCCAACAAGACTAAGCTTGGCATGGCAGATTTAGAAAAAGTGAAAGCGAGCTTAAATGACGAAGGCTTTTACTTACAACTGCCACCGCCTAAAGAAGATTTACTTAAAACCCACAGAGCACAACTGCAAGCAAACAATAATGAATAAAGTGATTAGGTGAAAAGTTATATGTTGAATATCAAACGCAGTATTGTCAGTTTATTAACGGCCTCATTATTAACAGGGGCTGCATGGGCAGAATCTCCAAGTAAACAAATAGCAAAACCTACCTTTGAAGAGTATGTGGCAACACTTAAAACTGAAGCGGCTGAGAAAGGATATGAGCCGTCATTTATTGAGAATAGTTTTAAAAACATCACTTTTCATAAGCGTGCAGTAAAAGCTGATCGCAATCAGCCAGAATTTGTTGAAACCCTCGATACATACTTGCCTAAACGCGTGCCTGAATGGAAGGTAAAACGCGCACGAGCTATGTACAAAGAACACTATGAATTACTCAACAAGGTAGGCGAAGAGTACGGCGTACAACCAAGATTTATTGTTGCATTGTGGGGACTAGAAACCAATTTTGGCAAAATCATGGGCAATTATAATGTGATTTCTGCATTGACTACATTGGCTTATGAGGGGCGTCGAGAAGCATTCTTTAAGAAGCAATTATGGGCTGCGTTGCAAATCCTTGATGAAGGTCATATCGCTGTAGAAGACATGAAAGGCTCTTGGGCTGGCGCGATGGGTCAAAACCAATTCATGCCTACATCGTTCCTTAGCTACGCAGTAGATGGTAACAATGATGGTAAAAAAGATATTTGGACAGACCACGCTGACGTCTTTGCGTCTATGGCTAATTATCTGAAAAAAGAAGGTTGGAATGATGCGTTAACATGGGGACGTCAGGTAAAACTGCCTGAAGGCTTTGATACGTCTCTTGCTATCCCTAAAAATACAGGCGGTCGTTCTAATTGGTTGAAAGCATGGTCAAAAACAGAAAAGTCGTTGGCTGAGTGGCAGGAGCTAGGCATCAGACGAATGGATGGCCGCGATTTGCCCAATGTTGATATTAAAGCCGCATTAGTGTTTCCGGATGACGCCAACGGCCGTGTTTATCTCGCATATAATAATTACAAAAGCTTAATGCATTGGAATTTGTCGTATTACTTTGTTAGCTCTGTAGGGCACTTGTCTGATAGAATTAAGTATCCAGCAGTAAAATAGGCAAAGCAGTAACATGGTTGAACAAGCCCAACCTTTTTGGCAAACAAAAACACTTGAACAAATGACGCGCAGTGAATGGGAATCATTGTGCGATGGGTGTGCCAAATGTTGTTTACATAAGTTTATCGATGATGAACATGTATCAGAAGAGGATGAGCTTAAACCTACCGATGTTATGCATGATGACGAGCAAATGGTGTATTCAAACATTGCTTGTCATCTGCTTAATGATAAATCCTGTGCATGTACGCAATATAGCCAACGCACAAAGTTGGTACCTGATTGCGTGCAATTAACGCAAGAAAACCTTGATGACGTGTTTTTTATGCCACCTAGCTGTACCTATCGTCGGCTCAGAGAAGGCAGAGGGCTACCATCATGGCATCCTTTACTCCACAAAGGCAAAAAATCGGCGATGCACCGTGCCGGTATGTCAGTTCGCGGTAAAGTGGTTAAAGATAACGAAGTTGATTTAGAATTCTTCGAAGATTACATCGTTGTGTGGCCGCTTGAAGACATCGATTAACTTTTCTTTCTATTTTCCTTTCTTTGAGTAGTTTGCTTGAACCCCAGTTTGTGATAAAAGTAAATTAATAACAATAAATTGTGCTGATGTACTCACCTTGAGGTAGCGCAGAAACGATATAAGCGAAGACTTTCTTTTTTTATGGGAAGTCTTTGGCTGCGTCGTTTTTACTTCATAGGGGGTTAAATGATAATCGGCATACCGAAAGAATCCTTACGTAGCGAACGTCGTGTCGCTTGCTCACCATCATCTGTTAAACAACTCATTTCTTTAGGGTTTGATATTCAAATTCAAAAAGGCGCGGGCGAAAGTGCGAGTTTCAATGATGAGGCATATCAAAAAGCAGGTGCGAGCATAGTTACCAAGAAAAAGTGTCTAGCAAGTGACATTGTCATTAAAGTTAACGCGCCTTCTGAAGCTGAAATAGAGCAAATGAATGAAGGTGCACATTTGATTTCTTTCATTGCACCAGCACAAAACGAAGCACTATTAAATCTACTTAAAGATAAGTCTATTACTACGCTGGCGATGGATATGGTGCCGCGTATGACACGTTCTCAATCTCTTGATGCGCTAAGTTCAATGGCAAATATCGCGGGTTATAGAGCTGTTGTCGAAGCGTCAAACGTGTTTGGTCGATTTTTCACTGGGCAGATTACCGCGGCAGGAAATTTACCTCCTGCAAAGATCCTAATTATTGGTGCAGGCGTGGCTGGTCTTTCGGCAATAGGTACTGCTAGTAGTATGGGCGCAATTGTTAGGGCATTCGATACAAGACCCGAAGTTCAGGAACAAATTGAAAGTATGGGTGCTGAATTTCTGGTATTGGACTATGAGGAGCCTGAAAATCAAGCTTCTAGCGATGGTTACGCGAAAGAAATGAGTCAGGCATTTATTGATGCTGAAATGGCACTTTTCCTAGAGCAAGCCAAAGAAGTCGACATTATTATTACAACGGCAATGATACCGGGCAAGCCAGCGCCTAAGTTAATTACCACCGAAATGGTAGAAGCAATGAAACCAGGCAGTGTCGTTATTGATTTGGCAGCCGCTGGAGGCGGGAACTGCGAACTTACAGTTGCCGGTAAGAGCAATCAGCATCATGGGGTAACAATCATAGGTTATACCGATTTAGTTTCTCGGTTACCTAATCAATCTTCTCAATTATATGGCAATAACCTCGCAAACTTGTTCAAACTCATATGCCCTGAGAAGAATGGCGAAATCGTTTTAAATTTTGATGATGAAGTAATTCGCCACATGACCGTGGTTGATAAAAATGAAATTGCCTTCCCTCCGCCACCTATTGCAGTATCTGTGCAGGCGCCTGCTAAAGCAGCACCCAAAGTGAAAGAGCAAGATCTGGCAGAAGTCCCGCAAGTTCAATCTTCACCACTTTTTAATTTAAAAAATTTGTTGTGGGCCATAGCCGCAGTATTTTACTTTTGGCTGGCGAGTGTTGCGCCTGAAGAATTCTTCGAGCACTTCACAGTATTTGTTCTTGCATGTGTGGTGGGCTATCACGTGGTGTGGAACGTTTCGCATTCCTTGCACACGCCACTCATGAGTGTGACTAATGCTATTTCAGGCATCATTATTGTCGGTGCTCTATTGCAAGTAGGAGATAGTAGTTTCACCGTTCAGTTATTTGCAGCTATCGCAATTCTAATAGCTTCGATAAATATATTTGGTGGCTTTTATGTCACTAAACGTATGTTAACTATGTTTAGGAAGTAGGGGCGGCAATGGATAATTATTCTGGAGTGTTGAATGGCGCTTATTTAGTCGCGGCGTTATTATTTGTTTTTAGTTTGGCTGGCTTGAGCAAGCAAGAAAGTGCACAACGTGGAAATTGGTTTGGCATTATTGGGATGACGATCGCACTAATCGCCACTTTACTTGATCATAGAATTGCCAACGTACCACTCATCATTGCCATGATGGTTATAGGTGGTTTTGTCGGTATTCGATTAGCCAAGCGTGTAGAAATGACACAAATGCCGGAACTTGTCGCTATTTTGCATAGCTTTGTCGGTTTAGCGGCTGTGTTTGTTGGCTACAATAGCTTACTTGAAATGAATGCTCATTCGTTCGGTGGACTGCATCCAGCCAATGATACGCTTGTTGCGATTCATTTAACTGAAATCTTTCTCGGTGTCTTTATTGGTGCGGTCACTTTTACGGGGTCTGTGGTCGCGTTTGGTAAACTAAGTGGTAAGCTAAATTCCGCTGCCTTGATGTTGCCACACCGTCATCAGTTAAACGCTTGTGTATGCCTGATTTCGCTGTTGCTAATGATTTATTTTGTGCAATCTAACGGCTTGATGTTTGCTATTGTGGTTATGACGGTATTAGCCCTATTATTTGGTTGGCATTTAGTCGCGTCTATTGGTGGTGCTGACATGCCAGTGGTAGTGTCTATGCTTAACTCTTATTCCGGCTGGGCGGCTGCAGCCGCTGGCTTTATGTTAAGCAATGATTTACTGATTATCACGGGAGCTTTGGTTGGCTCGTCCGGTGCAATTCTGTCATACATCATGTGCAAAGCGATGAATCGATCGTTTATCAGCGTAATTGCAGGTGGTTTTGGTACTGACGTCGAAGTTGATAACGACAAAGACTTTGGAACGCATGTTGAGGTACATGCTGCTGATGTGGCCGACATGCTGAAAAATGCTAAGAACGTCGTCATAACACCGGGCTATGGAATGGCAGTGGCACAGGCGCAATACCCTGTTCGTGAGCTCACAGAAAAATTAAAGTCACTAGGAGTTAATGTGCGCTTTGGCATTCATCCTGTGGCGGGACGCTTACCCGGCCACATGAATGTGTTACTTGCCGAGGCAAAGGTGCCATATGACATCGTGTTAGGCATGGAAGAAATCAATGACGACTTTTCTGACACTGATGTTGTGCTAGTCATAGGCGCTAATGACACGGTAAACCCTGCGGCCAGTGAAGATCCTAAAAGTCCTATTGCTGGCATGCCTGTGCTTGAAGTTTGGAATGCTAAACAAGTTGTTGTTTTCAAACGTTCAATGAGTACAGGGTATGCTGGGGTACAGAATCCATTATTCTTTAAAGATAATAGCTGCATGCTATTCGGCGATGCTAAATCTTCTGTGGAAGCCGTATTGGTTGAATTAGTACATGATGAGTAGCTAAAGCTAGCTCATTTTTTGCGTACTCTAATAACCAATTACTCATTGTATGGGTAATTGGTTATTTTCATATGGCTAATCAATAAGTTACTATTTTGAGATTAGTTCGTCTAAACGACACATTGAGGTAAATTTTGATAGAACACTGGGTTGGCTTGATTAACAGCTATTTGTGGGGGGATGTGCTTATTTATCTACTTACGGGATGTGGCATATGGTTCACAGTACGTTTGAAGGCGCTGCAATTGTTTAAATTTGGGCACATGTTTGCGTTGCTGCGCAATAGTCGTCAGGAAAGTAGCCAAGGCATTTCATCATTTCAAGCGTTGTGTACATCGCTCGCCGCAAGGGTCGGCACCGGTAACTTGATGGGGGTTGCTGTTGCTATTTCACTCGGTGGAGCGGGGGCTGTATTTTGGATGTGGGTCATTGCTTTTGTTGGCATGGCCACAGCTTTCGCGGAAAGTGCGTTAGGACAGTTATATAAAGAGCGGAATGAACAAGGACAGTTTAGAGGAGGGCCTGCTTATTACATGCGCAAAGGACTAAATAGTAAGTTTCTTGCGGTAACATTCTCTCTTTGCTTGTTTTTTGGCTATGGCTTTGTATTTAGCTCTGTTCAGGCAAACTCTATCACCGATGCTTTTCATGGGTCTTTTGGCATTCAGCCTATATACACAGGTATCATTATTACTTTATTGGCAGGTATCATAATTTTTGGTGGACTGCGTAAAATAGCGCGTTTTGCAGAACTTACCGTGCCTTTTATGGGCGTTACGTATTTCGTTGTTTGTCTCGTTGTCATCGTGATTAATATTCAGGCGATTCCTGCCATTATTCAAGATATTGTATTTTCAGCGCTCGGGCTTAAAGAAGCGGCAGGAGGTGTAGTTGGCGCAGCCATCGTTCAGGGAGTTAAGCGTGGCTTATATTCAAATGAAGCAGGCATGGGTAGCGCACCTAATGTAGCAGCAGCTGCAACGCCTAATCCAAACCATCCTGCATCTCAGGGTTTTATTCAGATGATTGCGGTATTTTTCGATACGATCGTCATTTGCTCCTGTACTGCGTTTTTAATCTTACTCTCGCCACAAATAACCGGTGAAATACAAGGAATTCAACTTACGCAGCAGGCAATGGCCGCTCAAGTGGGAGAATGGGGAAGCATCTTCATTTCACTTGCCATTATGTTGTTTGCATTCACGTCAATTGTTGCCAACTTTGCTTATGCTGACACGAACCTTAAGTATTTGAATTTAGATGGTAAGGCTGGGCATTTGTTTTTGCGTGTGGGCTTTTTAGCGATGTTATTGTTTGGCTCAGTTGCAACTTTGCCTCAAGTCATCGCATTGGCAGATCTATCAACCGGATTAATGACTGTAGTGAATGTAACAGCGTTATTCTTGCTCAGTAAGGTTGTTATCAATATTGCGAGAGATTATCAAACACAACAAGCTGCTGGAAAAACGCCTGAGTACAGTGTGAGTCGTAGTGAGCAAGAAAAGCTAGGATTAACACCGGGTATTTGGGACAAATAACGCAAAAAATGGTAGTTTTTGTGCCAATGTCAGCTGATATCGCTAAATTTTGATTTAGTGCGATTGTAATTCTCGCTATAATCGCGCCCAAATAAATGAAACGGGTCTCAAAATGAGTGTAGATGCGGCAGGATTATCACAGCCACTATTAGAAGCAGTTAAATCGATGGGCTATAAACAGCTGACGCCTATCCAGCAGCGAACAATGCCAATCATACGTAATGGCGATGACCTTCTTGCAAGTGCGCAAACAGGCACGGGGAAAACTGCGGCATTCATGTTGCCGTTAATAGACAGGTTACTTAGAAAAAATGATACTAATCTGTTTAGCACCTTAATTTTAACGCCTACTCGCGAATTAGCGCAGCAAGTGGCTGAAAATATAAAGCAATTTACTCAGTTTACATCATTGTCGAGTGGTGTTATCTACGGTGGTGTAAATATGCCGGGGCAAACTAAAATGTTGCGTCAAGGCGTTAATATTCTTGTTGCGACGCCGGGTAGGTTATTAGAGCACATGGCATTACGAAATGTGAATCTGTCTCAAGTTAAAACAGTCGTTTTAGATGAAGCAGATCGTATGTTAGATATGGGCTTCCTCACTGATATTGAGCGTATATTCTCAACCATTAAACACCAACACCAAACCTTGATGTTCTCTGCGACGTATTCAAATAAAGTTAAAGGATTAGCGAAACAAGTGTTGCGCACGCCTAAAACGATTGAAGTGGCAAAACAAAATGCGACTTCTGGTAAGGTGAAGCAGCTTGTATATAGGGTAAGTGAAGCGCGTAAGCGTGAACTTTTGTCTGAACTTATTGGGGTGAATAATTGGCAGCAAGTGTTGGTGTTTGCGGGCACAAAAGAAAGTGCCAATATTCTTGCCAAAGAACTTAAGCTTGACGGTATCAAAGCGGCACTCTGCCACGGTGATAAGTCACAAGGTGCTAGAAATAAAGCATTAGCTGAGTTTGCTGAAGGTAAAGTGCGTGTGCTAGTGGCGACTGATGTGGCTGCAAGAGGGCTAGATATTGAAGATTTGCAGTATGTTGTAAACTTCCATTTACCATTCTTAGCTGAAGATTATGTACATCGAATCGGGCGAACAGGGCGCGCTGGCAAGTCTGGCACTGCGGTGTCTTTAGTTAGTCCAAAAGATGAAAAATTCTTAGGGAATATTGAAGCGTTAATTGGTCGACGATTTGACTATGTGACTGTGCCTGGATATGAGTTTGATCCACAAGCCGAAGCTAAGCAAAATCTTGAAGCTTCGAAAACGTCCAAAAATCGTTATCGAACTATGCAGGAGAAAAATCAAGCATTAGCAAAGAAACGGGCTACTGGTAACAAATCAAGTGATTCGAAATTAATGCCACCTAGAAAAAGCAAGAAAGTAAAAGCAAAAGGCAAGCGAAAGTAAGCGCTTGATGCTAATTACCAAGGAACCCCTAGCATTTGACTTACCAATTGATCGAGAGTCCATTTAACTATCGCAATCTTTGTTGGTTTTGCGGCGAACCAAAATCTACCGAATTTTGTATGCCGCATGACCAGCATGTCATCGTCCGATGCGTCCATGGTAAGCTCGCCGTACCCAGTTGTCAGGAATGTCATGTATTTGCTCGAAAGGCAAAAGCTGATGACATTTGGGATGTGGCGCGTAGTGTTAAACAACACTTGGTCAAAGTGTATCGCAAAGATTTAGCAATTGGTGTTAACTGGACACCTGAAGAGTTGGCAAATAGTCAATTCGAAGGTGGAAATTTTGAATCGTTTCAGCGTAGTGCATGGTTTATGTATGAAGTTGCGCGAGATAGGGTAAATTTTCGTGGTTGGCCAATTGTTATCGCTGGCATCAAATTGACACCGCCAGACACAGTAGCCAATTTTGAATTTGATGGTGTTGTTTTTCCAACGATCAATGATGCCATTGATCATTATGCAAAGGCATTTTACCTTTCAAAAAATCTTTTGCGACAATCAGTGGCAATCGTTGGCGTTAATAAGTTTTCGCAAGCGGTCAGATTTTGCCGTTTATTGATTGACGCGACACCCGATGAGCGCACGTTAGCGCTCAACGAGTTAAAGCAAGGTAGTTGAATAAACGCAAGTTAGCTGAATGTCTAAACGATACTCAGCTGTCGATTACGCTCTAGTTTTCGTTGGTAAAGTACTGTATCTGCACGGTCAAACAAGGTATGTTCAGTATCATCTCGCTTCATGAACGTCGCACCTATACTTGAAGATACGTTATATTTCGCTAGCAATGGATCTTGGGCAATAGCTACCTTCAAACGGTTTTCAATAATTACCAGACTGTTTTCGCTGGCATGCTCAACGATGATGGCAAACTCATCACCGCCAAAGCGAAAACAACTATCAGAATCACGAATACTGGACTGTAATGCCTGAGCAAAGTGTGTTAACACTAAGTCACCGATTTTATGTCCATAAGTATCGTTAATTTCCTTAAATTTATCTAAATCGCATACCATTAACCCAACTTTTGTTAAGTGGCGGTTAGCTGCGTGAATAGCACGCTTAATTTGTTGATCAAAAGAGCGGCGATTACCCAGTTCAGTTAATCCGTCCTGGAGCGCTAATGTTAGAGCCTCTTGGTAACGCAAGGCGTTATTGATTGGGTGAAGTAAGTATTCATGTAGTGATTGCAATACCGCATGACTCTTTAGGCTCATGGGTTTATTTAAGCTGTATGTTAACGTACCTAAAAAGCGGTTATTAAGCTTCAGCTCGAATAATCGTTCTTTTCTGCCTGATTTGAATTGGCTTGAAGACGAAATTATGTTCCCTTTGTTAAATGTAAGGCCTGACACGTCAATTAAATCAGCAATCTCCGTTGCAAAAGTATCCAAAATGCTTTCTAACGTTAGGCATGATTGCAAGCGCTCCATAAGGGTTAACTTACGTTGCTCAACTTGCGTCGTACTTTTTTCATACAAGCGAAATGCGTTAAATTCGCTTGGGGGAGTTTCGATTAAATTAAGTGTCTGCATATGTGTACCTATCTTGCTTGGTTCGAGGGAATGAATGCAACATGCGTGCCGGAATGCACGATTAATAAAGGCTTTGAGTAACTGTCTGATTTTTTTGGATACTTGTTTACGAACAGTAATATTTGTCCGCAGCCAAAAAAATGACAGGCAAAGAATTTCATAAATCTTCATGAATAATTTAGACAAGACTAGGTTTAGCAGGCATAGTTAATAGTGTGAGATTTTTATTAAGATAATTAATGTATTAGGGATATAGTGACTGCGCAAATTGAAATATTGGCCATATTATCGAGTGCGGTAATCATCGTTTGGCTATTTAGAAAACTTAATCTACCGGCAATTCTTGCCTACTTAGTTGCCGGCATGTTTGTTGGCGAACATGGATTAGCACTTGCTCAAGAACATGTTGATTATGAGCACTTTGCTGAACTTGGCATTGTTTTCTTACTTTTCACGCTTGGATTAGAATTTTCATTGCCTAAATTGTTAGCGATGCGGCACTTGGTGTTTGCCGTTGGTAGTTTACAGGTGGTGCTATCAATGGTCGTTTTTTCTGGCATTGCTTTGCTTTTGGGGCAAACGCTAGAGGCAGCTATTGTTATCGGTGGTATTTTGGCATTATCTTCAACCGCTATCGTGATACGGCAACTAAGTGAAAGCGGCGCGATGAAACGCAAGTCGGGTCAAATATCGGTTGCGATACTGCTGTTTCAAGATGTCGCCGTCGTTCCTTTACTGATTGTCATACCTATGCTGGCGCAAGAGTCAGATACCACAATGGCAACAGCATTACTTATAGCTTTGGTGAAAGGCGTTCTTGTTGTTGGCTTGCTATTATCTTTTGGAAAATGGTTATTACCTCGACTGTTCAATTTGGTCGCCCAAGTTAGAACCGATGAATTATTTGTTCTTACTACATTGCTGGTGACATTAGTTGCCTCTGCGTTAACGCAATCTTTTGGTCTTTCTATGGCGTTAGGCGCATTTCTGGCTGGGATGATGCTTGGAGAAAGCCAATACAAGCATCAATTAGAAGCTGATATTAGGCCATACCGTGATATTTTGCTGGGGTTATTTTTTGTAACCGTTGGTATGAAAATGGATGTGGGGGTATTACTCAGTTCACCATTAAAAATGTTAATCCTCTTGATAAGCTTTATGACGGTTAAAATACTGCTTATTCAAATGTTGGCCGTCAGAGCTGGTGAGCGGAAGAAGGATGCGTGGGCATCAGGTTTTATGTTAGCGCAAATGGGGGAATTTGGCTTTGTGCTAATCGCTCTGGCGTCTCAATCTAACATATTGCCTTCGGACATTGCTTCGTTGATTTTAGGCGCAGGGGTGTTAAGCATGGCTGTAACACCATTCATGATCGACAGAGCGCGAGATTGGGGACTTGCCTTGAGTAAAGAGCAAGTTATTGATACCTCTTCACTTGAGCAATTACCTCAGGAAAGATCATTTGAAAATCATGTCATTATTTGTGGCTTTGGACGTATAGGCCAAACAGTAAGCCGCTTTCTTAAGCAAGAAGGAATTGACTACATTGCCATAGATATTGATCCATTAAGAGCATCAAAAGCAAGAGCCGCAGGAGAGAACGTTTTGTTTGGTTCATCTCGGCAAGCGGAGCTTTTACATGCTGCCCATATTAACAAGGCACGTTTGGTTGTTATTGCTTTTGGTGAAGATAAACAATCTATAGAAGTTATTCAAAAAGTAAGGTCGATGTCGCCAGATGTTCCTATTCTGGTCAGAACTCGTAATGATGATCAGCTAGAAGCATTGCAAAAGGCAGGTGCGGATCAAGTTGTCCCCGAAAGTTTGGAAGGCAGCCTGATGTTAGTTTCTCAGGTGTTATCACTGACAGGGGTACCGTTTTCACGTATTTTTAAACGAGTACAAAAAGAGAGAAAGAGCCACTATAGTCACTTGCATGGCTTCTTTCAGGGGGAACATACGGATATGGGACCAGAGGCGATTGAGCGAATTGAATTTGCACATGCTATATTGCTGACCGATGATTCATATGCCACCGGACGTTCAATTCGATCATTACACCTCAGTAATCGACGTGTTTCAATTGTAAGCATTAAACGTGATGGCGAAGAACATGAAGAGCCGGACGAAAATACGATTCTACGCGCACAAGATACATTAATTGTTAGAGGAAAACCTCGTCGAGTAGAAAGAGCAGAGCGTTATATACACGAAGGAGACTAATGGCATGCGTTGGTAAGTTGTTTACCCGCTACTACATTAATCCCACGTGTGATTAGTATGATTGGCTTGATAAAAATACATCTATTGGTTAATGTTGTGTTGTTATATGGTTGATTTAATGTTATTTAATTTAGGCAAACACAATCAAAAGGAATTTGATATGAAAGTTTTAATACTTCGTCTCATTATCGTTGTTAATACCGCGCTACTTGTTAGTTGCAGCCTATTTCCAATCAAAACCGAAATCCAAGAAGGTCATTTTAGATTCGAGAATTTTAAACGTGACAAGGGATTAGATCGTGAGTACGTTTATCTGCTGTGTTATAGAAAGAAACCCTCCGACTGGTTTGAACCTAGGCAATATATTGCAGGAGAGCATGTTCTTTGGGTAAAAGCACATACTAATAAACGCTCCGTTAAGAACAGCGCTAAAGAAGCATATGTGAATTTTGACATAAAGCTTCTGCCTGACAAAAGCTATATGTTAAACAGAGAAATTGATAAAAATTCTATATCTATTTGGATTCAAGAAACGGAGACTGGCAACGTTGTGTCGGAAGTTAAAACGGTTGATTTAGAGCGACCGTTTTTAATGCAGGAACTTCATGATAAAAAAATGTGTGACTCAAGTACTATTTAGTATCATTTAACAATTACGCTCTGCTTTTTATTGAATAGTAAAAGTGGAGCAAACCAAAAAAATTCAGCGATGAATTGTCGATTTAGTTTAGTGGCTTTAGTCAAAATTTAGTGAGTGTTAATTAGACCAATGTGAAAATATTTGTTTTATTGCGCCAGTTGCAATAAGTTGATTCTGGATGTCGTTGATTTTCGAAATTTCTTCAATTAGGGAAGATTTTTGAGAGATTGCTATATATGAGCCAACGGCTTTGCTGTATTGGTATTCCGCTTTTTTAAATTTTTGGCTGTAAACGTCACTTTTTACCCAGGGAGTGATAGATTCTTCCCGCTCAATAAACGTGTCTATGCGTTCTTTCATCAAGAGTTTAATTAATTGTTCGTATGTAGTAACCGTTGTTTTTAGTAACTTGTTATCACGGTCAAATCGCTCAAAATATAGTGCTCCACGAATTGTTCCTATACGTAAGTGCTTTAAGTCGTCGTATTGTTTGATGTTGTGATTCGAGTCTTTAAGTATATAAAAATTTAACGGGAAATATTGGACATTGTACGGTTCGTCTAAATAACTTACATATTTTGCGCGTTCCTTCGCTTTTTTTATACCCACAATTAGATCTACTGAGCCAGTTCGCATTAGTGACATGCAGCGAATAAACGGACACTCCGTAAAAATAATCCGTCTGTTAAGCTTTTGAGCAATGAGTTTTACAATGTCTATGTTCACACCAACATATTGGCCATTTGACACATCAGCGTACGGAGGCTCAATGTAGACTGCCATATTAATGGGTTTATTTGCCTGAACATTCATTGAAAACACTAACAGTGCTAAAAGGCAAAGCGGTATATTCTTTATCAATAGTTAGACCAATCAGACTTTTACTGTAAATTATAAATGAACATGACCAATGGCGCGAAAATAAATAGAGAAGTGATGTATTGGCTCAACATTCAATTATAAATAACATGGAAGATACTTCGAATAAAACACCGCTGCACTGTACGTGTTTTATTTTGTTTATACTGATGAGTGATGCAACATAGGAGCGTTAATGCTAAAAAGCTACTTTTTTATAATATTGAGCATTACTTTGATTTCTTCTTGTTTAGCAGGTGATGCGCTTAGGTTTTGTGGCGTAGAGTGGCCGCCATTTACTTTTGTCGAGAAGAATGAGATTGTGAGTGGCATTTCTTTCGATATCTATCAAGAAGCGTTCGGTCGTATCGGCAAAAGGTTTACTGCTAACGTGTTACCTTGGGAGCGTTGTAAAGCTGCGGTAACGCAAGGCACTCAGTATGATGCGATGATAGATAATGCAGCATTATCCCCATTTATTTTTGGAAAGCATCCTACAGGCGTTTATCCTCTGGTATTGTTTGTCCGTGAAAACTTTGCTGCAAGTCAGTTTAGTTGGCAAGAGGTCACAGGCAAAAGGGTGGGAATGGTTAGAGGGTATGATTACACCGAAAGCGTTCTAAATTTTGATGGTTGGATAAGGGATTTTGCAACTACAGATGAGCAAATGATAAGTAAGCTGCTGGTCAAAAGGTATGATTACATTCTAGGGGATATTTTCAGCACTCCTATAATTGCTCAGAAGCTAGGTACTAAACTGAAAATGCTGACTCCGTCTGTTGATGCAACTTACACCTTTTTAGTCTTTAACGAGAGTAGAGGGGCCATTCTTAAGCAATATGATGCAGCGATCAAACAAATGATAATAGACGGTACAATGGAATCAATTTATCAAAAATATGGCTATAGTTATGACGCATTGATGAAGCTTGGCAGTGCAAATTCGCTTAAGAGCAACTAAGTGTAGATAGGCGTCAGTGAGATGAAGTGCATTACAAATTGCGCTTTGGATAAATTAAATCAATGAATTAACCAAACACAGGGAGTAAATTATGAAGTGCATTCATCTTGCAGTTTTGATCATTGCCTTTGGCTTGATGTCTGGGTCTTGCAGCGCTCATCGTGATAATCATGTTGAATTCTTGAATGATAAACACCAAAAAGACAGCAATCTGCCATTTTCTCAAGCAGTAAAAGTAGGCAATCTTGTTTTTTTGTCGGGTGAGATCGGTGTGGATAAAACAACTGGAAAGCTGGTATCTGGTGGTATTAGTGCTGAAGCAAAGCAAACAATGAGTAACATTAAATCAACGCTCGCTGCGCACGGTATATCAATGAAAAATTTAGTAAAATGTACCGTTATGCTTGCAGAAATTAGTGAGTGGCAGGCGTTTAATGAAGTTTACATTACATATTTTGAAAAACCTTACCCAGCAAGAAGTGCATTTGGCGCCAATGGCTTAGCGTTAGGTGCAAAAGTCGAAGTGGAGTGTATAGCTGCTATTTGAAGAACAACAACGTAATAAAAATATTAACTTTTTGCGACGATTTGTTAATTAGAAACGTTTATGTTTTGAGAGCTTAATAAATTGGGCACTATTGGCCACTAAATGGTGAAACATAATGATTTATAGCTCTAAGGTGGTAATCAACTAAGACATTAGGAAAGGAATACGATATGAAGAAAATATTATTATGTTCGCTTATAGGTTGCGTTATATCATTGGCTGGCTGCTCTAATCTTCCGTTAAAAACTAGTATTAAAGAGAATCACTTTAGGATTGAAAATCTCAGAAAGGAACATGGGAATACAATCGAACTCGCATATCTCATGTGCTACCGTAAAAAACCTGTGAAGTGGACTGAGCCGAAACAGTATATAGCAGGTAAGCATGAACTATGGGTACACGCCGTATCGGGTATTCATACTGACCATTATAAGTCTTTAACGACCTCAGTATTTCCTAAGCAAAGACGAGATGCGTATGTTAAGTTCAATGTTGATTTGGCTCCAAGCGTAAATTACATGCTTAACGCCAATGTAGAGGATGACAAAGTGTCGGTTTGGATAGAGGACGCAAAGTCTGGGGAACGAGTATCTTCGGTGCAAGTGGCCAAACTAGATCAGCCTCACATTTTTGAGGAAACTAGAGTTAGGGATATGTGTAAATCAAGTACGATTTAGGCAATTTTCATCGCTAAAATTTTTTCACGATGAATCATGCTGACAGTTGCATTTATCAACCAACGACTGTCAGCTTGGCCCCACTGTTGTCGGAGACGCTATTCATTTAATATCATTTGAAAGCCGCCAAAAATCATACGACTACCATCGAATGGCATCGGAGCATCAGTTAACCGTGGATCTTCCATCACTTTCTGCATGCCAGCATCGCGAACTTCGCGACTAGGCCAGACAATCCAAGAAAACACGACAGTTTCATCATCTTTGCATTTTACGGCCATAGGAAAAGAGGTCAGCTTTCCTTCTGGTACATCTTCGCCCCAACATTCTACAATTCTTGATGCGCCATGATCTTTAAAAACTTGTGCAGCCTCTTTCGCATGCTGAATGTATTCAGACTTTTGTGCAGTTGGTACGGCAAGAACAAATCCTTCAACAAATTCCATATTTTTCCCCTATTGTTTGAGTCCACTTAATCTTAGCCTAAAATAAGTTCGTGTGTATGTACACAGATAGATAGCTTTGGAATTCATAAATCGATAAACTCTCTAATGGCCGATTCTCGTGCCATCGCGTCTTCATATCCAAGCTTTATAAGTTGCTTACAATAGTTTTTTTCAAAAAGTAAGTAGCTAATAATACTGCTTTCGGAGTCATTGGTAATTCCGAAGTTGCGGAGTAGTAGCTTAATTGGCAGAGGAAGATCGTTAAAATACTCTACCGCCATAGCGTTGAAATCATGGCTAGGATTTATCAAGAATGAATCAATTTTTTTGAGTCCTTCATGACTCTTCTTATACTCTGCTGGCAGTTGTTCCAAAGTTTGGTTAATACGATGCATTCGTTCTAAATCACTTTGTAAGGTATCTGAAAATATACCGTCGAGTAAGTGACCTGCTATGGTAGACGCTGTAGGAGGATGCGGGTTATTTTCCCGTGCATGCAATGGTTCTTTAGGCTGTTCAACACCTACAATAAAGAGTTTTCTGCCACCGAGATGAATTGCAGGGCTAAGTGGCGACAGTTGATGAATAGAGCCATCACCTAAATGCTCTCGTTGGATCTTTACAGAAGGAAAAACCAATGGAATCGCAGCTGATGCTAGTAGGTGTTCGTTAGTCAATTGGGTAGGTAAGCCACGCCTTTTAGCACGAAACCAAGGAGAGATAGAGCTCTTGGATTGATAAAAGCTGATGGAATTACCACTACTGTAACTTGATGCAGTTACAGATACCGCGTCCAAGTATCCTTTGATAATATTATTATCTATACGGTTGTAGTCTATTACATCGTTGAGCAACTGCCGTAAAGGCTCATTGTTTAGCAAACTTCTGGATTTTTTATTTGCGTAATCAGCTTGGAAGCTTGCTAACATCCCACGACCAATATGGCCGAAAACACGCATGGTATCGCTATGATAAACATGGTGGGTTTTCAGGTTTTTCCAAACCCATTCAAGCTTTTTAACACCAAGGTGAAAACACGAAGCATAACATGCCAATGCTGTACTATTGATGGCACCAGCAGATGTGCCACAAATAATAGGAAACGGTGTGGCATGATGACGAGGTATAAACTTGGCAATGGCAGACAATACCCCCACTTGGTAAGCGGCACGAGCGCCTCCACCCGTAAGTACTAGCGCATTATTTGCATGAGTGTTATTTCGTTTTCTTGTCATCCACTGGAGGGTTTTTATTAGATTTTATGCTTAGTTACATTGTAATCAAAAAATGGGAGTTACACTACATGAGATTTTTTTGTTAAAAAAAAACCAGCACAAGTGCTGGTTTTTTAAAGACAGAAGAATTATTAACATGTAAAACATTAATATTAACGTCTACCTGTTAATAATGTTTAGCTACTTACGCGTGCGTTAGCAGCTTCTATCAATGGTTGCGATCCCGACTGGATTAATGCCAAATTCTCAGAAACAACTTTCTTTGGTAATTTACCTATAATCAAAGTACCTGTTTCGTTTGAACCTCTTGATGATGCAAACTCCAGAAGATTCTGCCCGTTACATTGAATACTCTTAAAAATCTTACGAATTTTAAGTTTATTCGTTTTCAAAAATGTACGCATACGTTTTTTATCGTCGGCAGCTACATATTCACATACGCTTTGTGCGATGTTATTTGCTTCTGCTTTCGGTGTATAAACGGATGACGTCAATGTCAAAACTGTAAGGGTAGATGCTAATAATAATTTTTTCATTTTAATAACCTTAAATCTTAAATTAGTTAATAAAAGAAAAAACCACAGGACGTACCTATTAACTCGGTAACTCCGCTGTCATAGTCCAATGTAACATTGAACCTTAGACCGGTGGTTTTGCGTCGTACGTTTTCGCGTACTTTGCCTTTTCTTTGTCGACCTCTAGTATGCGAAATTACCATGTTAAATGCAAGGGTATGCACATTTTATCTACTTTTGTAGAGAGCTGATTATATATTTTTACTTAAATATCAATAAAGTATGGTCGGTGATAAAAATGCAAAATTGCAGGAAATTGTGAAGAATTGTTGTGAACTTATCAATATTAACTAACTGATTTGTCAATACTTTGTAATTTATGTCAGCTTCTGTCATTAGCAGTTTTGCTAATGACAGAAGATATTTGACTAAAATTGCATTTCTGGTACTACATCAGGTACAACAAGTTCACCTTCAGTAAGCTTAACAATTTCTTCCACGCTAACTCCAGGAGCGCGCTCTAGTAGGTGGAATCTACCATCCTTGATTTCAATGAACGCTAGGTCGGTCAATACTTTCTTAATACAACCTTTTCCTGTAAGTGGTAGGGTACAATTGCTCAGTAATTTTGACTCACCATGTTTTGAAGCGTGCGTCATAGTCACGATAATATTATCAGCACCTGCAACTAAGTCCATCGCGCCGCCCATACCTTTAATAAGTTTGCCTGGAATCATATAAGAGGCAATATTACCGTGTACGTCAACTTCAAATGCACCCAGAACAGTTAAATCTACGTGTCCACCACGGATCATGGCGAATGATTCAGCAGAATCAAAAACGGAAGCGCCAGTGGCCATAGTAACCGTTTGTTTACCTGCATTAATTAAGTCTGCGTCAATCGTTTCTTCTGTTGGGAATTCTCCCATGCCGAGTAAACCGTTTTCAGACTGCAGCATTACTTCCATACCTTCAGGAACATAGTTCGCGACTAGTGTAGGAATGCCAATGCCTAAGTTCACGTAATATCCGTCTTGCAGCTCTTGCGCTACTCGTTGCGCAAGTTGTTCTCTTGATAAAGCCATGGGTAACCTCCTTACGAACGAATTGTTCTTTGTTCTATGCGTTTTTCGAAAGTGCCTTGAATAAGACGATCAACATAAATACCTGGCGTATGAATTTGATCAGGATCTAGTTCACCCGGCTCAACAATTTCTTCCACTTCAACGACAGTAATCTTACCTGCAGTAGCTGCCATAGGGTTGAAGTTACGTGCAGTTTTGCGGAATACAAGGTTGCCGAATCGATCAGCTTTCCATGCTTTAACGATCGCAAAATCGCCTGTAATTGATGGTTCCAGAATATACTTACGACCGTTGAATTCTCGCTCTTCTTTGCCTTCGGCTACTAAAGTACCGTATCCAGTTGCAGTGAAGAAAGCAGGAATTCCTGCACCACCTGCGCGCATTTTCTCAGCTAGAGTGCCTTGAGGTGTTAATTCAACTTCTAATTCACCGCTCATCATTTGGCGCTCAAATTCAGCGTTTTCGCCGACATAAGAAGCGATAATTTTCTTGATTTGACGATCGGGGAGTAAAATACCTAAGCCAAAATCGTCAACACCACAGTTGTTTGAAACAACAGTTAAACCTTTAGTTTGTTTGCGCTTTATCTCTGCGATGAGGTTTTCTGGTATACCACATAAACCAAATCCACCTGCAATTACGGTCATGTTATCTTCAAGACCAGCCATTGCTTCTTCATAACTCGATACAACTTTGTCGAATCCAGCCATTTTATTCTCCTACATTCTTCAATGTTTATAAGGCTATTTTGAGTGCCTTCTTATGATAATTTTGCTCGAAATGCATTCGACACTTTTGATACTGGTGCGCGATTGAGTTTGTCGCTTATAAACCAACCTGCTTCTAGCAGCTTGTCTAGATCAACGCCCGTATGAATGCCTAAACCATTTAATAAATAAACAACATCTTCTGTTGCTACATTACCAGAGGCGCCTTTAGCATAAGGGCAACCGCCTAAACCAGCAACGGCACTGTCGATCACAGAAATTCCGTGTTGAAGAGCACTGTAAATGTTCGTTAACGCTTGTCCATAAGTATCGTGAAAATGTACAGCGAGATTTTCTTTAGGTACACGGGCGCTCACTGCCTGTAACATCTTATTTACGCTTGCTACAGTGCCGACACCGATGGTGTCTCCCAAAGATATTTCGTAACAGCCCATCGCGAATAGTTTTTCAGCAACTTCAGCGACTTTTTCAGGTGCGATGTCACCGTCGTAAGGGCAACCAACAACACATGAGACATAGCCTCTTACTTTGATACCAGCAGATTTTGCCGCATCCATTATCGGTGCGAATCTCGCCAGACTTTCGTCAATAGAACAATTAATATTTTTCTGAGAAAAGGCTTCTGATGCTGCACCAAAAATTGCGACTTCACTGACATTTGAGGCAATTGCGTCTTCAAATCCTTTCATGTTAGGAGTTAGTGCCGCGTAGGTTATACCAGCCTTGCGCTCTATACCTTCAAATACTTCGCCAGAGCTTGCCATTTGTGGTACCCATTTAGGCGATACAAAGCTACCTGATTCAATATAGTTTAAACCAGTAGAAGATAAGCGATTGATTAGCTCAACTTTTTCTTCGACGGCTAATGGTGTTTTTTCGTTTTGTAAGCCATCACGTGGCCCAACTTCAACGATTCTTACTTTGTCAGGTAATGCCATTATTCAGCCTCCGTAAACGACAGTAGTTCGCTACCACCATCAACCATATCACCCGCTTGATAGAATACGTCTTCAATCACACCGTCAGCTGGGGCTTTGATAGTATGTTCCATCTTCATTGCTTCCATGATGACTAAAGGTTGATCTTTAGTTACCGTGTCGCCTTTGTTTACAAGCACACTTACCATCGTGCCGTTCATTGGCGCCGTTAGACCATTGTCATGCCCTTGGTCGTCAGAGTCACCAAAATCTGGCAACACATGGGTAAAGTTAAATACGCCATTAGCGCGATATAAGCTAATTTGTTGACCGTTTTGTACAATAGTCGCGCTACTGCGGTAACCATTAATGTTGAAGTAAAGCGTTTCGCCTTCAATACGACCCTGACAATCAACACGCTCACCGTTAACTTCGATCATATAGAAGCTGTCAGTGCCTTGGCGTTTTTGTTCAACGCATACTTGATGCACTTCATCATTGTGTGACAAATTCAGCGTTTGCACATGTGGCTCATTTAAACGCCATGCATCGGTAGAATGCCAAGGTGAGTAGGGGTCATTACATTGAACGGCATTCTGTTGTGATTTCCGCTCAAGCGATAAGACTAAATATAGGGCGGCCATTGGCAGCTCGTCTTTCAGCGCGATGTCATTTTCATGGAAAATTAAATCGCGATGTTTTTCTATAAAGCTTGTGTCTAAGTCAGCGTCTACAAAAGGTTGTGCCGTGGCAAGGTTGTAGAGAAAATCTATGTTAGTTGTAACACCATTGATACGATATTCTGTTAACGCCTTTGCCAGTCGTTTTAACGCACGTTCACGGTTTTCATCCCAAACGATAAGCTTAGCGATCATTGGATCATAGAAAACGCTTACTTCATCACCTTGTCGAACACCTGTATCTACACGAACGTGTTCACTTTCAAGCGGTGGTTGAAGAAAAGCGAGTTTTCCTGTCGCTGGTAAAAAGTCATTTGCAGTGTCTTCAGCATAGATGCGCGCTTCAAACGCATGACCATTAATTTTTAATTCGTCTTGGCGTTTCGGTAGTTTTTCACCTGCTGCAACGCGTAACTGCCATTCAACGAGATCTTGTCCGCTGATTAGCTCTGTAACTGGGTGTTCTACTTGCAAACGAGTATTCATTTCCATGAAGTAGAATGAACCGTCAACATCCAGTAGGAATTCAACTGTACCAGCACCTTGATAACCAATTGCTTGCGCCGACTTAATTGCTGCTTCACCCATTTTTGCACGCAGCTCTTCACTCATGCCTGGAGCAGGGGCTTCTTCAATAACCTTTTGATGGCGACGTTGCACTGAACAATCGCGTTCAAATAAGTAAACCGCATTTTGGTGGTTGTCACAAAATACTTGGATTTCCACGTGACGAGGTTGGGTAAGGTATTTCTCAACCAACATTGTATCGTCACCGAATGAAGAAAGTGCTTCACGTTTTGCAGCAGCAAGTTCCGCGCTAAACTCTTCACTTGACCATACTTGGCGCATCCCTTTACCACCACCTCCAGCAGTGGCTTTTAACAATACAGGGTAGCCCATATCATCTGCAGCTTTCTTTAGTATTGATTCCTGTTGATCGTCGCCATGGTAACCGGGTACTAATGGAACTTGTGCTTTTTCCATGATCGATTTTGCGGCCGACTTTGAGCCCATAGCTTCGATAGCGCCCACTGGAGGACCGATAAACGTGATGTTTTCTTTTTCACAACGACGGCAAAATTCGGCGTTTTCTGATAAAAAGCCGTAGCCTGGGTGAATAGCTTGTGCACCCGTTTTCTTTGCCGCTTGAATAACTTTGTCTATGACAAGGTAACTTTCTTTTGAAGGAGAAGCGCCAATGTGTACAGCCTCATCAGCCATGTGCACATGGAGTGAATCTTTGTCTGCATCAGAATAAACAGCAACCGTAGAAATGCCCATTTCACGAGCAGTTTTGATCACGCGACAAGCGATTTCGCCGCGGTTTGCAATGAGTATTTTTGTAAACATGTTTTTATCCTACTCTTTATTCGTTGCTTGTTGCCAAGCAGGCTGACGTTTTTCAAAAAATGCTGTGAGGCCTTCTTGGCCTTCATCTGATACGCGTATTGACGCTATGCGTTCACTTGTTATGCTAATTAGCTCTTCGTCAATGTCTTGAAAAGCAACGTCAAGTGCTAGCTTTTTGGCTTGTTTAGTGGCTTCTGGCCCATTGGCTAGCAAAATAGTGATCATTTGTTCTACTTGCTCATCAAGCGCATCAAGCTCAACCACTTCATCCACTAGACCAAGGGAAGCAGCCTTATCGGCAAAAAATCGCTCAGCTGTAATGAAATAACGACGCGCTGCTTTTTGCCCAATGGCATTGACCACGTACGGACCAATAGTGGCAGGAATAAGCCCAAGTTTGACTTCGCTTAAACAGAATGATGCCTTGTTTGATGCAATGACAATGTCGCAACAGGCGGCTAAACCTACTGCACCACCAAATGCTGCACCTTGTACTTTTGCAATCGTAGGTTGAGGAAGAAAGTTTAGGGCTTTCAACATGTGTGCTAAGCCATTTGCATCCTTTAAGTTTTCCTCGTAGCTGTAATCAGCCATTCGCTTCATCCAACCTAGATCCGCGCCAGCTGAAAAGCTTTTGCCGTTAGAAGCAAGTACCATAACTTTTATGTCGTGTCGCTCTGCGATTTCGTGAAAAATATGCGTTAATTCGGCGATAACTTGATCGTCAAACGCATTATGTTTTTCAGGTTTGTTCAGTGTAACCGTTGCAACGCCACGCTCATCGACGTTAAATAATACAGAATTGGTATTTTCGCTCATCATAAATCCTTACATTCTGAATATGCCGAATTTCGTATCTTCAATTGGCTTATTGAGCGACGCAGAAATCGCCATACCCAACACCGTGCGGGTTTCGGCTGGATCAATCACACCGTCATCCCAAAGTCTTGCTGAGGCATAATATGGGTGCCCCTGATGCTCATAAGTGTCGATAATAGGCTGTTTAAAGGTTCGCTCTTCTTCTTCTGTCCAAGATTCGCCACGCTTAGCCATTTGATCGGATTTAACTTGTGCTAATACGCCTGCTGCTTGCTCGCCGCCCATAACGGAAATACGTGCGTTAGGCCACATGAATAAAAAGCGAGGATCGTATGCGCGACCACACATACCGTAGTTGCCTGCGCCAAAGCTGCCACCAATTAATACTGTAAACTTAGGAACATTGGCAGTAGCTACCGCCGTTACCATTTTGGCACCGTGTTTCGCAATACCACCAGCTTCGTATTGTTGGCCAACCATAAAGCCAGTTATGTTTTGTAAAAATACCAATGGGATCTTACGTTGAGCGCATAATTCGATAAAATGCGCCCCTTTTTGTGCTGATTCACCAAACAATATGCCGTTATTAGCGACTATGCCAACTGGGTAACCAAAGATACGCGCAAAACCACAAACGAGAGTAGTACCGTAAAGTGCCTTAAATTCATCAAATTCGCTACCATCAACAATACGTGCGATTACTTCGCGTATATCAAATGGTTGGCGGGCATCTTTAGGAATAACACCATAAATCTCTTTCGTGTCATATGCAGGTGCTTCAACAGCTTCGATGCTGACAGAGATTGGTTTAACACGATTTAGGTTTTTGACAGCATTTCGAGCGATTTCTAGTGCATGATGATCGTTCTGTGCATAATGGTCAGCAACACCCGATGTACGACAATGCACATCTGCGCCGCCTAAATCTTCTGCACTTACCACTTCACCTGTAGCAGCTTTAACCAAAGGAGGACCTGCTAAGAAAATGGTGCCTTGCTCTTTCACAATAATAGATTCGTCTGCCATTGCTGGTACATAGGCGCCACCCGCAGTACAAGAACCCATTACCACTGCGATTTGCGGGATATTTTGTGCCGACATATTTGCTTGGTTAAAGAAAATACGACCGAAATGTTCTTTATCCGGGAATACGTCATCTTGATTAGGTAAGTTTGCACCGCCTGAATCAACTAGATAAATACAAGGTAAGTTATTTTCTTGTGCAATAGTTTGCGCACGTAAGTGTTTTTTAACCGTTAAAGGATAATAGGTACCGCCTTTGACCGTAGCATCGTTAGCAACGATGACACACTCCTGGCCACCAACACGGCCAATTCCGGTAATTATACCCGCGGCTGGCACATCGTCAGGGTAAACCTCGTAAGCAGCGAGTTGAGATAGCTCTAAAAACGGAGAGCCAGGGTCTAGTAGAGCATTAACACGGTCACGAGGAAGTAACTTACCTCTGGATAAATGACGCTCACGGCTCTTTTCACCACCACCTTGTTTGATAATCGATAATTTTTCTTTTAAATCATCGACCTGTGTCTGCATGTGTGCTGCATTTTCTATAAACTCTGGGCTGCGAGTATTTATTTTTGAAACTATTTTCGCCACGGGAGTACCTTTATAATTATGTGTGCTTCACAAAAACTAATTGCTTTATTATATAAACGCCTGACAAGATAGACTTGTCAGGCGAGTTGGTTGGCTATGTTGATTATTTAGATTCGTTAAATAATTCACGGCCAATTAGCATACGTCTGATTTCAGATGTACCAGCGCCAATTTCATATAGTTTTGCATCTCTTAATAAACGGCCAGTAGGGAATTCGTTGATGTAACCATTACCGCCTAAGATCTGAATTGCATCTAGTGCCATTTTAGTCGCAAGCTCAGCGCTATAAAGAATAACACCGGCTGCATCTTTACGTGTTGTTTCTTTACGATCACACGCCTGAGCTACATTGTATACGTAAGAACGCGCTGCGTTCATTTGGGTATACATATCCGCTACTTTGCCTTGGATGAGTTGGAATTCACCAATTGACTGACCAAATTGCTTACGGTCGTGGATATATGGCACAACGTTGTCCATACACGCAGACATAATACCTAGTGGGCCGCCTGAAAGAACTACGCGCTCGTAATCTAAACCACTCATTAGTACGGCAACACCACGGCCAACTTCACCAAGTACGTTCTCTTCTGGTACCTCACAGTCTTCAAATACCAATTCACACGTGTTAGAGCCACGCATTCCTAACTTGTCTAATTTTTGATGGCGGCTAAAACCAGGGAAGTCACGTTCAACTATAAATGCAGTGATACCTTTAGAGCCAGCATTGATGTCTGTTTTAGCGTAGATCACATAAGTGTTAGCGTCTGGACCATTAGTGATCCACATTTTGTTGCCGTTTAGGACATATTTGTCGCCTTTCTTATCGGCACGAATTTTCATGCTAACAACATCAGACCCCGCGTTTGGTTCACTCATCGCTAATGCACCGATGTGCTCACCAGAACAAAGCTTAGGTAGATATTTCTCTTTTTGTGCTTGATTACCGTTTCTGGCAATTTGGTTTACACAAAGGTTTGAGTGTGCACCGTAGCTAAGGCCAACAGAAGCAGACGCTCGGCTAATTTCTTCCATTGCAATAACGTGTTCAATATAGCCTAAACCGCTACCACCGAACTTTTCAGGAACGGTCATGCCAAGTAGACCCATGTCTCCGAATTTGCGCCACAAATCGTTAGGAAATTCGTTATCAATATCGATTTTCTCAGCTCGAGGGGCAATTTCGTCTCTGGCAAAAGCGTTAACCTGATCTCTGATCATGTCGACTGTTTCGCCTAAATTAAAGTTTAATGTTGAAAAACGCGAAATCATAATGTGTCCTATTAATTGTTCGTGTAACGCTTGTTAGTCGTTTTTATTCTGTAAATTCGTTAAAATTTCTCGACAGTTTTCTTCGAGATTGTCGAGTTCTATCATGACGGCTTTGATGTCTTCCATCTGCTGTTGCAAATCTTCACGTTTTTGCTTCACTAGTGTCATGATTGTTTCAAGTTGAGTAGCGCTTGAATTGTCAGCATCATACAGTTCGAACAGTCGGCCAGTTTCTGCGAGTGAAAAACCTAAGCGTTTACCTCGTAGAATTAACTTTAGTCGAACTCTGTCTCTTTGGTTATAAATTCGTGTTTGGCCATTTCGAGTAGGGAATATGAGCCCCTGATCTTCATAGAATCGGATACTACGTGTGGTAATATCGAATTCTTTCGCCAAGTCACCGATAGAGAAAGTGATGTTTTTTTCTGATTTCATTTACTACTCGCATCTTTATATACTCACCTAACAATAACGTAAGTTTACGTAAACGTAAAGTGTTGTGTTAATCGCTTTACAAACTTCTTATTTCACTCTCATTCAAATCACTTAAGTACGCTGTTAAGTAGAAATTTCCTTGAATTAATACGATTCAACATTATCTAAGAAACAGTAAAAGACGTTATATGTGGAAATAGAATCGCTATTGCTTGGCAATAATTACGTACAATTCTGCCGAAGGTGATTTATATTCTAAGCAAGTTTACGTTGGCGTAAACGTCAATTTGGGGTAATCTGCTTATATTACTTGGTAAAAAACATATCAAATTTCAGGAGAAAAATTATGTCAGCAAACGATCCAATCGTCATTGTTTCAGCAATGCGTACGCCAATGGGCGGTTTTATGGGAAGCCTCTCTGATGTGCCTTCACCAACTTTAGGTGCTACAGCAATTGCTGCTGCGGTCGAAGCTGCTAATCTTGAAAAAGATCAAATCGATGAAGTTATCATGGGCTGTGTGTTACCAGCTGGCTTAAAGCAAGCACCTGCACGCCAGGCTGCATTAGGCGCTGATTTAGCATTGTCTACAGTATGTACTACGATCAACAAAGTATGTGGTTCTGGTATGAAAGCTGCCATGATGGCACATGACTCACTTGCGGTTGGCGCAATTGACGTAGCTGTTGCTGGCGGTATGGAAAGTATGACAAACGCGCCATATATGTTGCCTAAAGGACGCCAAGGCATGCGTATGGGTCACGGACAAGTGTTAGATCATATGATGATGGACGGCCTTGAAAATGCCTACGACGGTAAAGCGATGGGATGTTTTGCACAAGATACAGCAGATGAGAGTGGCTTTACGCGTGAAGACATGGATAAATTTGCATTAACTTCACTCGAGCGTGCTAATACAGCAATTGAAACAGGGGCATTTGCAAATGAAATTGCACCTGTAACTGTAAAAACGCGTCGTGGTGATGTAGTTGTTGATACTGATGAACAACCTGGTAATGCAAGACCAGATAAAATCCCTTCACTTCGTGCGGCCTTCAAAAAAGACGGCACGATTACTGCCGCGAATTCAAGTTCAATTTCAGATGGCGCTGCAGCACTGGTAATGATGAAGCAATCTGAAGCAGAAAAGCGTGGCTTAACGCCGCTATGTAAAATCGTGGCACATGCGACTCACGCCCAAAAACCTGAAGACTTTACTGTTGCTCCTGTAGGTGCAATGAATAAGTTATTAGACAAGGCAGGTTGGAGCGTATCTGACGTAGATTTATTCGAAATCAATGAAGCATTCGCTATGGTTACTATGTTGGCAATCAAAGAAATGTCATTAGACAGCAATAAAGTGAACGTAAACGGTGGTGCTTGTGCGCTAGGTCATCCAATTGGTGCAAGTGGTGCGCGAATCATGGTCACTTTAATCCATGCGCTTAAGAATCGTGGTTTAAGCAAAGGTGTTGCGTCGCTATGTATTGGTGGTGGCGAAGCGACTGCTGTAGCACTAGAGCTAATTTAATAGTATTTCAATAGGTATCAGCTGTCCTGCAATAATAATTTCTAATGGGACAGCCACAAGTTTGTTAAGGAACAAAATTAATGAATTTTGATCTGACCGAAGATCAGCAAATGTTTGCTGAAACAGCGAAGCAATTTGCTGACGCTGAATTTGCTCCCCATGCTGCTAAATGGGATCAAGAACACATATTTCCAAAAGACGTCATCGCAAAAGCAGGTGAGCTAGGTTTTTGCGGCTTGTATTCACCTGAAGAAGCGGGTGGTTTAGGTTTAAGCCGATTGGACTCTTCGATTATTTTTGAACAGCTAGCTATGGGCTGTACAGCAACTACCGCAATGATGACAATTCACAATATGGCAACGTGGATGATAGCAACTTGGGGTACAGACTCAGTTAAAGATGAGTGGTGTCCGTCTTTAGTTATGGGCGAAAAGTTGGCTTCATATTGTTTAACTGAGCCCGGTGCCGGCTCTGACGCGGCTTCACTTAGAACCACTGCAAAGAAAGATGGTGATCACTATATTGTTAACGGCTCTAAGATGTTTATTTCTGGTGCTGGTGAAACTGATGTATTGGTTGTTATGGTACGAACTGGCGAAGCGGGCGCAAAAGGCATTTCTGCATTAGCAATTCCTGCAGACAGTGACGGTATTATTTATGGTAAAGCTGAGGAAAAACTTGGCTGGAATGCGCAACCAACTCGCTTGATTACATTCGAAGACGTAAAGGTACCTGTTGCTAACTTATTAGGTGAAGAAGGCGAAGGATTTAAAATTGCCATGAAAGGACTAGATGGTGGCCGTATTAATATCGCTACCTGTTCAATTGGTACGGCACAACAAGCACTGAATACTGCAATGGAATATATGCAAGATCGCCAGCAATTTGGTAAGCCTATTGCCGCATTTCAGGGCTTGCAGTTTAAATTAGCTGATATGGCAACAGAGCTTGTTGCAGCGAGACAAATGGTACGATTGGCCGCTTACAAACTAGATAAGAATGATCCTGAAAAAACAGCTTACTGTGCAATGGCTAAACAGTTCGCCACTGATGTTGGTTTTAAAGTATGTGATGCTGCGCTTCAAATTCATGGTGGTTATGGTTATATCAAAGAGTATCCATTAGAACGCCATTTCCGTGATGTGCGAGTTCACCAAATTCTTGAAGGTACCAATGAAATCATGCGTGTCATTATTGCTCGTAGACTATTAACTGAAGGCGCTGGTCAACTACTGTAGGAAACGATTATGTCAGATTACTTAAAATTAGAAATTCAAGACCATACAGCGATTGTTACTTTTAATAATCCGCCTGCACATACATGGACAGCACAAAGTCTAGCGGATTTGCGTGATTTAGTGGTTAAACTTAATGGCGACGATAATGTATATGCGCTAGTTTTAACTGGCGACGGTGAAAAGTTCTTTTCTGCTGGTGCTGATTTGAAATTGTTTGCAGATGGTAACGTTGAAGTTGCCAGAGACATGGCAAATATTTTTGGTCAAGCATTCGAAACACTTTCAGAATTTAGAGGTGTTTCAATTGCCGCAATTAATGGTTACTCAATGGGTGGAGGCTTGGAAGTTGCACTGGCTTGTGACATTCGTATAGCTGAAGAACATGCTCAAATGGCGTTACCAGAAGCAACGGTAGGATTGTTGCCTTGCGCAGGTGGTACGCAAAATTTAGCACTGCTTGTTGGTGAAGGTTGGGCAAAGCGCATGATTCTATGTGGTGAACGCTTAACAGCTGATAAAGCACTTGAAATTGGTCTTGTTGAAGAAGTCGTTGCAAAAGGCGAAGGACTCGACGCAGCGGTTGCATTAGCGGCAAAAGTGGCGAATCAAAGTCCTGTCGCGGTAGCGGCGTGCAAGAAACTAATCCAAAAAAATCGTCACATGCCAATTTCGCAAGCATTAAGTGAAGAAAGAGAATCGTTCGTTTCATTGTTCTCTACACAAGATCAAAAAGAAGGCGTAAATGCATTTTTAGAAAAACGTAAGCCTTCTTGGTCAAACAAATAAGAAAGAATAATAAGGAACACAGACATGTCAGATGTAGTGTTGTTTGATAAATTAGTGTGTGGCAATGGCAAGCAAATAGGCGTTGCCACACTTAATTCTGAAAAATCTCTTAATGCCCTGAGCGGGCAAATGATCGACTTGCTTTATCCGCAATTATTGGAATGGCAAGAAGACTCAAACGTTGCGTTGGTCATTCTGCAAGGCGCTGGCGAGAAAGCTTTTTGTGCTGGTGGTGACATTGTTAACTTGTATAAGGCAATGTCTGCCTATCCAAATGAGTATTCACCTGAAGTTGAAAAGTATTTCACTGAAGAATATCGATTAGATTACTTAATTCATACTTTCAATAAACCAATTATGGTTTGGGGGAATGGTATTGTAATGGGCGGTGGCCTTGGCATGATGGTAGGTGCTAGCCATAGGGTTGTCACGGAATCTTCAAGAATAGCTATGCCAGAAATTAGCATCGGTTTATATCCTGACGTTGGTGGTACGTGGTTCTTGAATCGCATGCCAAGTAACTGTGGTCTTTTCTTGGGGTTAACCGGTGCTTCAATAAATGCGGCTGACGCCAAATACACAAAGCTGGCAGATTATTTTGTTGAAAACAGCATGAAACAGTCGCTAATTGACAAATTATTGGACGTTAAATGGGGTGATACAAATGCCCTAAATCATGAAAAGCTATCAATGGCAATTAAAGAACAGGAAGTATTGTCAATTGCGAAGATGCCACACTCTAATGTGAAAGGGCATCAAGCGATGATAGACGATGTAGTTGAAGCTGATGATCTATCTGCAACCGTAAATAATATTCTTAGCGTTGAAGTGGACGATAAATGGTTTAATCGCGCGCAAGCGTCGTTAAAAAATGGCTCGGCCGTGAGTGCTCAAATTGTATTTAAGCAATTACACTCTACCAAAACAATGACGCTAGCTGATTGTTTTAGAATGGAACTAGGATTGTCTGTAAAATGTGGCCAATATGGCGAATTCGTTGAAGGTATTCGTGCGCTCCTAATCGACAAAGACAATCAGCCAAAATGGAAGTATTCAAATGTCAATGAAGTACCGATGAAAGAAATTGATTGGTTCTTTGTATCCCCATGGACAGCAGACAAGCATCCGCTTAACAACTTAAACTAATAATAAGAAGGATTACAATATGGCAACTATAGCGTTTATCGGATTGGGCAATATGGGTGGCCCAATGGCTATCAACCTTGTTAAAGCTGGACACGACGTTTGCGTATTTGATTTATCGCCAGAAGCAGTGGCAAGTGTTGTTGAGCAAGGCGGACGAAAAGCCGATACAGCAATGGCGAGCGTAAACAATGCAGAGTTTATAGTCTCAATGTTACCAGCCGGGAAACATGTAGAAGGTGTCTACCTTGGTGCTGATGGTAGTGCAGGGTTGATTGAACATATTGGTGAAGGTTCATTGGTTATTGATTCTTCTACTATTGATGCGGCAACCTCACAAAAAGTCGCTTCACAGCTCGCCGTAAAAGGTATCGAGTTTATTGATGCGCCTGTTTCAGGCGGTGTCGGTGGCGCAAAAGCGGGCACACTGAGCTTCATGGTTGGTGGCTCAGATAATTGTTTTGAGCGTGCTAAGCCGATTCTCGAATGTATGGGAAAAAATATTTTCCATGCTGGTGATCATGGCGCAGGTCAAATTGCGAAAGTGTGTAATAACATGCTGCTCTCAGTATTAATGGTAGGTACGTCAGAAGCATTGCAGTTGGGTGTTGATAATGGCCTAGATCCGAAAGTACTTTCAGATATTATGAGTAAGAGTTCTGGTAGTAACTGGACGCTTGATGTTTACAACCCATGTCCGAATGTAATGGAAAATGTCCCATCGTCCAACAATTATGAGGGCGGATTTATGGTTGACTTAATGGCTAAAGACTTAGGTTTAGCTATGGATACCGCAGTTACAAGTCGATCATCAACGCCTATGGGGGCGTTAGCGAGAAGCTTATATGCGATGCATTCTACCGCGGGCAATGGTGCCAAAGATTTTTCAAGTATTTATAATCTTTTCAAAAAATCTTAATTAATAGGTTTTAATATGAATTTACAAGACAAAGTAATCGTTATCACAGGCGGCGGCCAAGGCTTAGGTCGCGCGATGGCGGTAAATTTAGCTGGGTATGGCGCTAAGCTAGCACTCGTTGATTTGAACGAAGAACTATTGCAAGAAACTGTTTCAATGGTAGAGGAAGCAGGATCTGTTGCGAAAGCATACATTGCTAATGTAACAAATGAAGAAGACGTAGAGTCTACATTCAAACAAATTGTCGCTGATTTTGGCGGAATTGATGGCCTTGTTAATAATGCAGGCATACTTCGCGATGGCATGTTCGTAAAAGCGAAAGATGGTGAAGTAGTTAAGAAGATGTCACTTGAACAGTTTCAATCTGTCATTGATGTTAATTTAACTGGCGTGTTTTTATGTGGCCGTGAAGCAGCTGTACATATGATAGAAGGAAAGCGTAAAGGCGTTATTGTTAATATGTCGTCGATTGCTCGTGGCGGGAATATGGGACAAACAAACTATGCAGCCTCAAAAGCGGGTGTAGTTGCAATGACTGTCACATGGGCGCGAGAGCTAGGTCGTCATGGTATTCGTGTAGGTGCTATTGCGCCAGGCGTTATTCGTACAGCCATGACAGACGCTATGAAACCTGAGATGCGCGATCGACTTGAAAAGATGAAGCCGATCGGTCGTTTGGGTGAAGCCGATGAAATTGCCCATACAGTTAAATACATTTTCGAAAATGAATTTTTTACAGGTAGAGTCGTCGAAATAGATGGCGGATTATGTATGTAAATGCTTGTATAAATCTTAAAAAGCGAGTTTACTCGCTTTTTTTATGGGTAAATTTAAGTAAATAAAGATTAAAGTAGATGAATAAAGCACTATTTTTAGATCGTGATGGCATTATCAATGTTGATCACGGCTATGTTTACCAAGAAGAAAATTTTGAATTTGTCGAAGGGATTTTCGAACTTTGTACAAAGGCTCAGGTTAATGGTTTCATGATTATTGTTATTACTAATCAATCAGGCATTGGTAGAGGAAAGTATTCTGAACGTGAATTCGAAGAATTATGTCAATGGATGAAAGCGGAATTTCAACAGCGCAATATAGTTATTGATGACATTTTTTATTGTCCTCACCATCCTACCAATGCTAAAGGTGAATATCTTCAATCTTGTTATTGTCGAAAGCCGGAGCCGGGTATGATAATAGCCGCACAGAAAAAGCATGAAATCGATTTAGCGCAAAGTATATTTATCGGTGATAAAAAATCAGATATGCGTGCTGCCAATAGTGCAGGGGTAAAGTATAGGCTGCTAGTTGGCGACCAAGATCAGTGTGAAGGTGCACCCAAAACACTTTTTGCTGAAAATTTACACGATTTACTCTTGCGATTTGATGGTTTTGAACAATAATTAATCACTCAGTCATTTATTTTAAAAAACTTTAAAATAGTGCTTGACCTTGTCGCATAAATCCCTAAAATGCGCATCCACTTCTCGGGGACAA